>Ga0335078_10000169_pt1 | contig 110656 bp, 93 predicted proteins | sample Lox_Sample_32_FD_206711 | JGI IMG/M metagenome (GOLD analysis project Ga0335078, IMG submission 206711) | Soil microbial communities from Loxahatchee National Wildlife Refuge, Florida, United States - Lox_Sample_3.2 | ecosystem: Environmental > Terrestrial > Soil > Wetlands | place: USA... | reverse complement strand
GGAGCCTGAGAGATACTGGAGGCGTGCTACACGTGCGGGGGGCCCCTGATCGTCGCCCGTGCCATTAGGACCGTTGGGACCGTTCGGACCGTTGTAATTCGGAGGCGGGCCGGCTTGATCAGGACCGGCGTTGTCCGGAGCGTTCTGGTCTGGATATGCCTGATCCGGCGCCTGGTTCGGGTAATTTTGATCGCCCTGCGCCGGATAACTCTGATCAGCGCCAGGGGGCGGCGGTGGCGCTTGCTGCGCCCATCCAGCAACAGCCAGGGCGGCACACAAGGCTGCCAAAGAACCCGCATGAAAAAGACGGTTGAAGAGCTTCATAGTTGTCTCCCGGAGGCTACGAGCCGGCACCTATAAACAAGCGCAACTCTTAACCACCTCACTTACTCTGATGTTATAAACCCGCTTATGGCACATGAGTTGCGAAGCGCAGATCCGGACAATCGGCAGAAAATCTTGCCAGACGCTCGCAATTACGCATCTTTACTTAACTACGCAGATGGCGTGGATGGGGTTGCAGCCGGTGCAGACGCGGCAGGAGCTTCCGACGGAGCGTTGTTGACGATGTCTTTGAGTTCTTTGCTTGGCTTGAAGAAGGGAATTTTCTTAGCCGGAACCTCCACCCTGTCGCCTGTTTTGGGGTTGCGCCCGACGCGCGGTTTGCGCTGACGCGTACGGAAACTGCCGAAACCGCGTATCTCGATCTTGTCGCCGACACGAAGCGATCGCACGATGCTGTCGAAAATGGTTTCGACGATCACTTCGCTATCTTTGCGAGTTACTTCCGCGAGACGGGAAACTTCATCAATCAGATCGGCTTTTGTCATACTTTGTTGTTTGCTCCATTGCATTGTCGAGTGGGGTGGTCTTACTCCGGCGACTTCACATCCATCCCTGTAACCCCTAACCTTCTCAAATTTCGAGGCTTCGGCGCAAGAGGGAATTTGGGAACCGGCCCTGAACCTCACCAGCCACGTCCAAAGCTTTATTCTAGTTTCGGGCGCTTCGCCCTCTCAAAAGAGTTTGCAGCTCAGGTGATCACTTGTGTCCGGTAACCTCTTGCACCCTCCTACGTCAAACTGCTACCAATATTTGACCAAGGGTAGGCAGAGATAAATTCTAAGGAGCCATTCATGTCGCACGTGCGTGTTCTCGTTGGCACTCATAAAGGCGCATTCATTCTCACCTCAGACGGCACGCGGCAGAAGTGGGAGGTTTCCGGGCCGCACTTTGCAGGGTGGGAGTTGTATCACCTCAAGGGCTCGCCGGCTGATCCCAATCGCATCTACGCGTCGCAGACCAGCGGATGGTTCGGCCAGATCATTCAGCGCTCCGATGATGGCGGCAAGACCTGGTACCAGCCGGGAACGCCCGTCAAGATTGATCCCGCCGCAGGCCCTCCAAAACCCGGGAGCAACAAGTTCGTCTACGACACTGCGGCGAAACCGCTCACCACGCACCAGTGGTACGACGGAACTCAACATCCATGGGAGTTCAAGCGGGTGTGGCATCTGGAACCCTCGCTCACCGATCCCGATACCGTATACGCCGGAGTGGAGGACGCAGCGATTTTCTGTTCAACCGACGGCGGCCAGAACTGGCATGAACTGCCTGGACTGCGCGGCCACGGTACCGGCCCCAAGTGGCAGCCGGGGGCCGGCGGCATGTGCCTGCACACGATCATTCTTGATCCCAGCAATCCGAAGCGGATGTGGATTGCAATCTCGGCCGCCGGAGCATTTCGAACTGACGATGGCGGGGAAACCTGGAAGCCGATCAATCGCGGCCTGCGTTCGCAGTATATTCCCGATCCGGATGCGGAGATTGGACACTGTGTTCACCACATTGCGATGAGCGGAAAGAAGCCGGGCACATTATTCATGCAGAAGCATTGGGACGTGATGCGCTCGGACGACTCTGGCGACAATTGGAAAGAGGTCAGCGGAAACCTGCCTACCGATTTCGGTTTCGTGATCGACGTTCACGCGCATGAGCCCGAGACGATCTATGTCGTGCCGATCAAAAGCGACAGCGAGCATTTTCCACTTGAGGGTAAGCTACAGGTGTTCCGCAGCCGTAGCGGAGGCAACGAGTGGGAGGCGCTGACCAAAGGCCTTCCGCAGAACGACTGCTACGTAAACGTCCTTCGCGACGCCATGGCGGTCGATTCTCTGGATAGATGCGGCATTTATTTCGGCACCACCGGTGGCCAGGTGTACTGCTCAGCCGATTCGGGCGATAGCTGGAGCCCCATTGTTGAGAATTTACCGGCAGTTTTCTCGGTTGAGGTGCAGACGATCGGGTGAGATCAAGATTGCCGAATATGCGAGCGCGGCGGACGGTGGCGTTTCAAAATGGGTGGTCGCTTGGCGGTACGCCTTCCTTCGGAAATGGTGGAAGCGCTCAAGCTGGAGAAGGGCGATCACATGTGCTTGGCCGAGATGCAACTCACGATTTGTAATCCGTTCCATCTCCCGCCGAGTTTTCCTACACGGTTAACGTTTTAGCCGCGACTTCCACAGTTTCTCCACAGCAATTCTCTTGCGGTATATTCAAACCAGGCCTGTTCTGGCGCACAATTCTCTTCTCCCTTCATGGCCGACCGCGGCGATTTCGCTCAGACACTCAAGCAGCAGGCCGACATCGTCCGCATTGTCGGTGATTACGTCAAGCTGAAGAAGGCGGGCGCACAGAACTTCACAGGGCTGTGCCCGTTCCATGACGAAAAGACCCCGTCGTTCGGAGTGCATGTCACGAAGCAATTTTTTCATTGTTTTGGCTGCGGTGCCTCCGGTGACGTGTTTGCTTTCGTGCAGAAAATCGAAAACATAAGCTTTCCGGAAGCGGTCAGAACGGTCGCACAGAAGCTAGGCGTTCCTCTGCCCAAGGCGGGCTATGACAGCCCAGCGGAGGCACGCGACGCCAAAATAAGGATGGCCCTCCTTGATGTGCACGAAAGGGCCTGCGCTTTTTTCCAAGAGTGCCTGAAGCGCCCGGAGGGTGCATTTGCACGGCAATATCTGGCGGGACGCGGATTGAACGAAGAGATCATCGCCCGGTTCCGGATCGGCTATGCCCCGGATTCAGGGTTTCTGCTGAGGGACCGGCTGCGAGGTGAATTCGATGAGGACTTGCTGCGGGACTCAGGGCTGTTTTCCTGGAAGGAGAGCTCTGAGCCAAATGCCGGCGGCAAATCAAACTCGGGGTCGCTCGACTCCGCCCGGGATGACAAGCGGGCAATATCGGCGATGTACGCCAAATTTCGTCATCGCGTGATGTTCCCCATCAGCAACGAAAATGGCCGCGTGATCGCCTTTACCGGCCGTGCGCTTTCTGCGGACGAAAAGGCGGGACCGAAATACTTTAACTCACCAGAGACAGCGATCTACTCGAAGTCGAAGGTCCTGTTCAACCTCGATAAGGCGAAGGAAGCCATTCGCAAGCTGGACTACGCCATTCTGGTCGAGGGCCAGATGGATTGCATTTCGGTGTATGCGGCGGGCTTCCATAACGTAATTGCCAGCTCGGGAACGGCGTTCACCGAGCTACAGGCGCGATTGCTGGGACGTTTCAGCAAGCAAGTGGTGGTCAACTTCGATCCCGACACCGCCGGGGCGAAGGCCACGGAACGAACGCTGGGGCTGCTGGTGCAGGAGGACTTTCAGATCAAGGTTTTGACCCTGGAGCCCGGATTCGATCCCGACCTTTTTATCCGACGGAAAGGTAAGCAAGCCTATGCAGATGCGCTAAAGAAATCGCAGCGTTATTTCGATTATCTGATTGAGCGGGCGCGGGCACAGTTCCCGTCCCGCAACGCCGAGGGAAAAATAAAAGCGGTGAATTACCTGCTTCCGCATGTCCAGCGAGTTCCGAGCCGGATCGCGCGTGACGAACTGGTGAATGAAATCGCCCAGCGGCTGGGCATAGACTCAGCCGTTCTCCGGCAGGAGTTGAAGCACGCAGCGGTCAGCCGCTCGGCGGCCACGATGAAAGCCACGCCTGAAGCGCAGGTCACTGATGCGGAGAAGATCCTCATTCGTGCTCTGGCTTCGGTCGGAGAGATACCCGCTTCCGACGAGCGCACTTCGTCCCGCGAAGGGGCGGACGAAGAGTTCGATCCCGCCCGGCAGGCGCAGTTTGCGCTGCGAAGCGAGCACCTTCATGCGGGACTTGCCACCGAATCGCTGATCGACGCGCTGCTGGGGGCTACGGGAGCGGAGGACCTTCTTCAATTGGCTGCCTCGGACAGCGATCGCGCGCTGCTGGCGGCGATCCTTCTGAAGCAGGAAGAACCGTTGACCGTGGAGGGAGTTGAGGGGGCTATCCGCGCCCTGAGGCGCAAACAGATACGCCGCCGCCTGGAACAGCTACAAGGCGAACTGGTTGGGATCCGCGACTCCGAGGGCCGTCACGCACTTTTCAGAGAGCGGGAGCGTCTGGCACGGGCCCTGAAGGACGCCGGGACGCTGGAAAGTCCAGCCGCAGCAGGGCTTTAAAGGGCACTTTCAGTGCCGTCAGGGTTGAAACTTAATGTACTGCTTCGCCATCTAAGTTATTAGTCGCGAGGGACATAGTAGAGGCGGGCGCCGGTTTGACGGAAATTGCGGATGGGCAAACCCGTAATTTCATGCTACACTCTGAAGGTTTGTGTCGGCGAAGTTCCGCCATTTACGTTCCCACCGCTAAAATTTTTCCACGTCCTTCCCAGGGGGACGAAGAGGACAATCCGTCTTGGCTCTTGACGACAAATACGACGATATTAAAAAGCTGATCGACACGGGGAAAGAGAAGGGATATCTCACTTACGATCAGGTCAACGACCTCATCCCGCACGACGTGCACTCACCCGAAGACCTCGACGATCTGCTGACCACCATCGGCACGCAGGGAATTGACGTGCTTGAAGGCCCGAAGCTTCCTTCAGCCGCACTCGATAAGAAATTCGACGAGGAGGAAATGGGCGAGGAACTCGATCTCGACCTTACTCCCGGTGCGCTTGAAAAGACCAACGATCCAGTGCGCATGTATTTGCGCGAAATGGGCACCGTACCGCTGCTGACGCGCGAGGGTGAAGTTGAAATCGCGAAGAGGATTGAACGGGGACAACTCCGCGTGCTTAAGGCTCTTTCTCGTTCGCCGATCGTCATTCACGAACTGTTGGCATTGGGCGAAGACCTTAAGAAGAGCGTCCGCTCGATCAAAGAAGTCGTGACCTTCGACGAAGAAGAGATCACCCAGGAAGTTCTGGACCAACGCCTGAAGGAGTTCACCGGCAAGATTGATGAACTGGCTAAGGCTTACAAGAAATCCGGACAACTGGCCGAGAAGTTCGCCGCAGTAACCCAGAAGAAGAATCCGAAGCTGTATCGCCGCTATCGGATCGCACTGGCCCGAGGTGTGGTGGATGTTTCCCTGTGTGTGCGCCGCCTGGGATTTACCAACAACGAGCGCAAGCGACTGATTGATCGTGTCAACAAAACTGTGGACACGATGCGCTCACTTGACCGCCAATCGAACAATTTGGAAAAGAAGGCAGAAGCGACCCGCAGCGAAGATCAGCGTAAGGAATATCGCAGGCAGGCGCGAGCGGTTCGCAACGAACTGGAAAAGCTTGAAGTTGAAACCAGCGTCTTGTTCCTGGAGCTCAAGCGCACGCAGCGCGAGATCATCCAGGGTGATATGGACGCCGAGCAGGCGAAGCGGGAGCTCATCGAAGCCAACCTGCGCCTGGTCGTCTCGATTGCGAAGAAGTACACGAATCGTGGCCTGCAGTTCCTTGATCTGATCCAGGAAGGCAATATCGGCCTGATGAAAGCGGTTGACAAGTTCGAATACCGCCGCGGCTACAAATTCTCGACCTACGCGACGTGGTGGATTCGTCAGGCCATCACGCGCGCAATTGCCGATCAGGCGCGCACTATTCGTATTCCAGTGCACATGATCGAGACGATCAACAAGCTGATTCGAACTTCCCGTCAGCTGGTCCAGGAATTGGGCCGCGAGCCAACGTCGGAAGAAATTGCGAAGCGAATGGATATCCCTGTCGCCAAGGTCCGTAAAGTCCTGAAGATTGCGCAGGAGCCGATCTCACTCGAAACTCCGATCGGCGAGGAAGAAGATTCGCATCTGGGCGACTTCATCGAAGATCGGGCGGTAGTTTCGCCGGCCGAAGCCGTGATAAACGTGAACTTGAAAGATCAGACTTCTCAAGTACTTCGCACCTTGACACCGCGCGAGGAGCGGGTGATCAAGATGCGCTTCGGGCTTGAAGATGGTTCCGAGCATACGCTCGAAGAAGTCGGCCAGTCATTTGCCGTGACTCGTGAGCGCATCCGGCAGATCGAAGCCAAAGCGCTGCGCAAACTTCGCCACCCATCGCGTTCGCGGAAGCTGCGCGCGTTCATGGATGGAGTAAGAGACTAGAGATCAATGAGAGGCGGGCGCCTTGCCCGCCCGATTTGTCCAATTACCCCAGCGCCAACTTGTAAGGTTGGCTGCGTCCGTGATCTTGCGCAACCCACACCGCCCTTCACTACGAGTATTAATTGCGATTACAGTCATAAGGTGCTCTGACTATTTTGAGGTGTTTCAGGCTACCAGCGTACCGGGCAGAGGACGTTTCCGCCGCTTACGAAAAATCACTTCCAAATTTTCCCGCCAGCGCTCACCGATGGCAACCAGTGTCCAGTCGATCTCGGGCGAAAGATACCGCAGCAGAGTATCGGTCGCGGGATGAATGTGCAGGGTGGGAGCCACAAGCAGAAGCATCGGTTTCTGAGGCGACAATTCCTTGTTCGAGAAATATCCCAGCTTCTGGAACTCGCCGCGCTGATGGTGCCAGGCAACCCGCGACCAGTAATCTAATCCCTGAAGCGGTAGATGGATGTCCTCATCGGCTTTGAGCTCAAGAACAGCAAGGCGGTTCTCGCGTGTGACGGTGAGCACATCAATCATGCCGCGGTCTAAGCCGGAGAATGCAGGGACCTGTGAATAGACGCATGTTGGATCGAGGCAGTCATCGATTGCGCAAATCTCCTTCCCCACCAGCGCTTCCAGCCAGCGCTCGGGATGCATACGCCACAGGGGATGATCTCTCGGGCCATCGAGGTGGCGCATTTCGCCAATACTGCGCACCAGTTGCTCAAACGCTTGAAAGTTCGCAACATTCAATATTCTCTCCGAAGCACCCAGCCCAAACACAATCTCCGTCGCCGAGTTGAGCGATGCTCGATCGTGCGCGAGACGTGCCTTGGCGAATTCCAATCCCTTGCCGCGAAAAGCGATTTCTGCGGGCGAGAGGACTGCCACCTCAACTTCCGGCATCAGGGCGTGTACTGTCGCAACCGCGTTAGAAAACCGCTGCATGGCGGCGTGAAAATCAAGACTGTGGAGCAAATGCGTGTCGATGTTTCCGTAGTCGCAGACGTCAATTTCTCGAACGGAGTGTTCTTTCTCTTCCAGTTCGTATAGCTGCCACTTGGCGATCGCGCCATCGAGGTGCGCGATCCGCTCGCCGCTCAGCGCGGAGCAACCCGTGGGGACGAACAGCTTCAAACCTTCAACCACCAGCTTGCCCGCGTGGGTTTGCCGGCACAGATCGAGCCACAGAATTCCAAACGTCAGCGCGGAATCGATTGAGGCCTGGGTCTCTTCCGCGCTCACTCCCAGCACTGCAAATGCCGATTGTCCGCGCTTGATCAGACCGCGTGCATAGATTGGCCCAAATGACCGCTCAAGATTCATGCTGGTGCTCAATTGAGTGACTTTGAAGCCAGCGAAACTCTTCTCGAGAACTCGATGCAGAACGCGCTGATAGGCCAGCCGAGCTGCCCGTCTTACCGACGGTGCACGCCGATCGCGCTCGCGGCAAATTTCAAGTTTGCCCGGCTCAGATTGCCCCAGACGCTGCACCGTGAGTCTTAGGACTTCGTTCTTGATTTGCGCATCAATAACACGGCGCACGATATTCCGCTCGCTCGACCATAGATGAATGAGGCATTTGTTGTGCTCGCCGGAAATTGAGTATTTCGACTGGGCGAGGTCGAACAAGACCGCCCCGTCTTCGATCACGACGGCGTCTCGCGCCAAGACGAGAAAATCTTCAAGCGTTCGAGTGAGCGAATCGGGAGTCACGCCGGAATTGTCTGTGGCTTTGACGATGCAGGTCTGTGACGAGTGAACATGCTCGTCACGTGCGAAAAATCCCAAGCGGGGCGTCCACGCCACACATGCCATGTGGGATAATGAAAGTTCCGCTTCGAGTCCTTCCAGATACAGGGGCATCTAACCAACAGTGGAAAATAAACGATTTTTCTTTGAACATTACGGCCTGACCGAACGCAATCTTGAGCAGTACCTGGCTGCCGCGCTGTCTGCGGGTGGCGAGTACGCCGATCTTTATTTCGAGTATCTCTCCTCCACTTCGCTCATGGTGGATGAATCCATGGTGAAGTCGGCTTCGCAGGGCATCTCCGCAGGCTGCGGAGTGCGAGTGGTGGCGGGCGAGCGCACCGGCTACGCCTATACCGATGATCTTTCGCCGCAGCGAATTCTGCATGCTGCCCGAACCGCGGCCTTGATTGCGAGTGGGCCGGCAAAGACACCTTCCGTGGGATTTCAGCAAACAGCGGCGCGCAGTCTGTATCCCGTGACGCTGCCATCGGTTGACGCGGAGATTACCGCGAAGGTCGAATTAGTGATGCAAGGAGACGCGGCGGCGCGCGCTTACGATCCGCGAATTAAAGAAGTGCGCGCCAGCTACGCGGATGAGCTGCGAAATATTCTCGTCGTTGGTTCTGATGGGACATACGCAGAAGATTCTCAGCCCCTGGCACGAATGAACGTTTCCTGCATCGCCAAGACCCATGGCAACTCCGCTCGCGGCAGCGCCGGCGGCGGCGGCCGTGTGGCTCTAGATTTCTTTTTTGGTGAGAAGACACCGGAATACTTCGCGAAAGAAGCCGCGCGGCAGGCGATTCTGCAGCTTGACGCGCGCGAAGCTCCAGCCGGGGAGATGGAAGTTGTACTCGGACCTGGCTGGCCGGGAGTTTTGCTGCACGAGGCCGTCGGCCACGGGCTCGAAGCCGATTTCAACCGCAAGCAGACGTCAGCTTTCGCCGGTTTGATCGGCAAGCGCGTCGCCAGCGAAAAATGCACCGTCGTCGATAACGGCACTATGCCGTGGCGCCGCGGATCGTTGAACGTGGACGACGAAGGCAATTCCACGCAGGAAACAGTTCTCATTGAAAACGGAATTCTGAAAGGCTACTTAAGCGATAAGCTCTCGGCTCGCCTGATGGGTATGTCAAACACAGGCAATGGTCGACGCGAGAGCTACGAGCACATTCCGATGCCGCGCATGACCAACACGTACATGCTGGCGGGCGAAGACGATCCTCAGGACATTATTCGATCGGTAAAGCGGGGCATTTATGCCGTGAACTTCGGCGGCGGGCAAGTAGATATTACCAACGGCAAGTTTGTTTTCTCCGCGTCGGAAGCCTACTTGATCGAAAATGGCCAGGTGACTGCCCCAATCAAAGGCGCAACGTTGATCGGCAACGGCCCCGATGTCTTAACTCGCGTTTCAATGGTCGGCAATGATTTAAAGCTCGATGAAGGCGTGGGCACTTGCGGCAAAGACGGCCAGGCAGTGCCGGTAGGCGTAGGCATTCCGACGTTGAAAGTTGATCGCCTTACCGTGGGCGGCACGGGAAAGAAAGAAACCGGCGCGTACATGCAATAGGAGCGACAACTTCCACTACCAGCGCCGCGCCTCCACTCCGTACTCCCTAAGCATCTTCGCCGCGTCCTTATCGAAAGAAACGAAGATCTCAGCACCGAGCCATCTGCCTTCATATGCAATGACGCCGTCCGCAAAATCGCTTCCTGGCTCTTGAGTGTTCTTTGCGGAATTTCCTTGCGACCCGTGCGGTGTTGTTCTGAATTGCCAAGACCGCAAAGCACGCAAAGAAGGACAAGCCACCAAGTTTGCTGTGATAATAAGTTATGTCTTCCGTTCAGCTCGAAAGCTCCGAAGTTGAAACTAGTCTTAGCGAACTCGCCCAGCACCTTGTCTCCCGCGCCATGCAGTGCGGCGCTTCGGCCGCCGAATGCGTTATTCGTGAGGGCGACGAGTTCTCGACTCTCGTACGCCTGGGCCAGGTTGAAACACTGAAGGAATCCGGCTCGAAATCAATAGGCGTGCGAGTGTTTTTCGGCCAGCGAGCGGCCAGCACATATTCCAGCGATTTTTCACCGTCCGCGCTTGATCGCATGCTGAACTCTGCACTTGAGCTGGCGAAGATCACCTCCGAAGATCCATACGCCGGAATTCCCGATGCCTCGCAACTTGGCATGCTGAAAGGCAATCTCGACCTATATCATCCCGACGTTTACTCGCTCCCCGGAACAGAGCGCATCGCTTATGCGCGCCGGGCGGAACGAGCCGCACTCGATTACGATCCTCGCATCAAGAACTCGGAGGGCGGATCGTTCGACGCTGCGACTGGCCGAAAAATTCTCGCCAACTCGCACGGGTTCGTCGGCGAATATCAGCGGTCGTATTGTTCCATCGCCGCGGTGCCGATCGCGCAGACCGACAGCGGGTCGATGCAACGGGATTACTGGTTCTCCGTGGCCCGCAGCTTGAACAGGCTCGACTCTCCCGAACATGTCGGCCAAATTGCCGCCCAGCGTACGATTCGCCGCCTCGGCGCGAAGAAAGTGAAAACGGCGCAGGTTCCGGTCGTGTTCGATCCGCTGGTTGCGGTCTCCATGCTCGAGCACATTTTCGAAGGGGTGAACGGCGACTCGGTTTATCGCGGCGCTTCCTTCCTCGCGGGAAAGCTTGGTCAGAAGATCGGCGCCGATCATGTGAACGTAATCGACGACGGCACTATACCCGGCGGCTTCGGCACGGCGCCCTTCGACGGCGAAGGCATTCCCACCCGGCGAACTGTTGTTATCGAGAACGGAGTCCTGAGGTCGTATCTTTTAAACACATACACCGCAAGGAAGCTCGACTTGCAGACCACTGCGAATGCGTCCCGTGGTTTGGCTGGAACTCCGGGTATTGGGCCGGGGAATTACTTTCTGCGGCCTGGAATGAAGACTCCGCAGCAGATCATTGGCGGAATCAAAGATGGTTTGTACGTGACCGAATTCCTGGGGCACGGGGCGAACCTTGTCACTGGTGACTACTCACGCGGCGCTTCAGGTCTATGGATTTCCGGCGGCGAGTTGGCCTATCCGGTGGAGGAGATCACCGTGGCAGGAAATCTGAAAGAAATTTTCCTCAATATTTCCGAGATCGGGAACGATCTCGAATTTCGCGGCGCGGTGGCGAGTCCCACAATCAGGATCGATGGGCTCACCGTCGGCGGCGAATAAGCCCTCGCGGTCAGGTCACTGCCTCAACCCCATCCACCGTTCCGACACCACGATGGAGTTCCCGGGATTTTGGGGATCATAACGCACTGATGTCGGAACCCCCAGCCGGCAGGAATGCAGATTGATCCACTGCCGCAAGTAAGTCACGTCCTGCGAAGCTTCGTACGACACTCCGGCAACGTCATACTGAAACAGCAGCATCGTCGAGGGTTTCGTCGGAGTCGCGTTGATCTCCTGCACGTCAATTACTGTGCCGTCCGTGATCCGGCCCACCTGCTCGAGCCACTCGCGCCGCTCGCGCTCCAATTCTTCAGGGCTTTTCGGCTTGCGACGGGTAAGAAGATAGCCGAGCAGAAGCGCGCCCGTGCCACCCAGAACCAGGCTGTAAGAACTGATTGGAGTCATGTGCTGCTGAACTTAAGTGGATTGGCCAACTTCCCTATCAGCATAAAGCCACCCGCCAATTTCCGGAAGTAGTCGAACAGTTACGAAGGTGGAGCGGTGCGTTACTAATCTTTATCGTTGTCATTGCCTCTCCACCGGCACCGCTTCCGCCGCCGATGTGTGATCGTGCACGATCTTCCACCCCTGGGGCATTTTTCGAAAAATGAGCGTGAACACACCGTGAGGAGTCTTTCCATCTGGCATCGTCAGATGCCACTCTCCACGAACGAAGGCAGCGTTCTTCCCGAGTGACTGGATGTTCAGTCCCGAAAATTCCAGCTTGCCCATCTCATGACCTTCGCTCTGATAAGTCTTGTGATAGCGGTCGAGGGTCGCCTGCCATCCTTTCATTACTTTAGCGCCGGAAAAAAATGTGAGATCGGGCGAGTTCCAGTATCCGGCCATAAAGCCGTCGAGGTCGTGCCGGTTCCAGGCCTCCACTTGATCATGGAGAACCTTTTCGACGGCTGCCACATTCTTGTTGTCGCTGCCCATCGCAGGGACGGTTGCGATCACGACGGCTGCCAGGCACAGCACAGCAAATGCACGATGCATGTTGTGTCCTCCGAAACATCAGTGGCATAACCCGGCATGATCGCTAATCAGCGAAACGGCCGGCAACAGAGTGCTAAAAGTTCTACGTGATACAATGACCCGCACCAGCAACTAACTTTCGTTATTAGTAATCATCCAGCGGCTTTTCTCAAACGACACGGAATTTTTGTGGCAGAAGAATCCCCGACAGCATCCGTCGTCACCTATGCCGACGCCGGTGTCGATATCGACCGGGCGAATAAGACTAAGAAGCGCATCAAATACCTTGCGCACAAGACCTTCACCCGGAGCGTTTTGAGCGATATCGGCGGTTTTGGCGCACTTTTTGCCGTTGATAAGGAAAAGTTCATCGATCCCGTGCTCGTTTCCAGCGTTGATGGCGTCGGCACCAAGCTGAAAGTCGCCTTCGAGATGAGGGTCCATCACACGATTGGCGCCGATCTGGTGAACCACTGCGTCAACGACATTGCGGTACAGGGAGCCGCACCCCTTTTCTTTATGGATTATCTCGCCACCGGCAAGCTCGATCCCGAAGTCGCCGAAAAAGTGGTTGAAGGATTGGCCGAGGCTTGCAAGCACAATGGCTGCGCATTGATTGGAGGCGAGACGGCAGAGATGCCGGGTTTTTATCCGGAGGGAGAGTATGATCTCGCCGGATTTATTGTTGGCGCCGTAGAGCGCGACAAGGTCATCAATGGAAAAAACGTCCAACCCGGCGATGTGATTCTGGGACTGGCATCGACGGGCCTCCACACGAATGGATATTCGCTAGCCCGCAAGCTGCTCTTTGAAGTTGCCCACTACACGCCGGAATCCTACGTGAACGAACTCAAAGGCAAGGTCGGCAACGAGCTGATGAAAACCCACAAAAGCTACTGGCCTGGCGTGAAACGCCTGATTGCGGGCGGCTGCGTTTCCGCCATGGCGCACATCACCGGCGGCGGCATCACAGAGAATCTGCCGCGTGTACTTCCACGCGGAGTCGCGGCCGTCATTGATCTCGGTTCATGGCCGGTTTTACCTATCTTCCAACACCTGCAGCAACTGGGGAACGTGCCTCAGGAGGAGATGCTTCGGACTTTCAACATGGGTCTGGGCATGCTGCTGATTATTCCTTCCGACAAATTCAAGAAAGTGCAAACCTTGCTCGACCGCGCCGGCGAAAAAGCATTTACAGTCGGCAGAATCGTGAAGGGCGACAGAAAAGTCATGTACACCTAGCCCGATTCGGCGTAAGTACCTGCTTCGAAGCGGTATCCCACCCACGGTTCCGTCACGATGTAGCGGGGGGAAGAAGATGTTGGCTCGAGCTTCTTCCGCAGCTGTCCAACAAAAACACGAAGATACTCAACCTGCTCCGCGCTCTGCGCTCCCCAAATGGCGCTGAGGAGCGCACGATGCGTGAGCACCTTCCCGGGATGCCGCGCCATGTAAACCAGCAAATCAAACTCCTTAGGCGTGAGATGCACCTCACGGTTGCGCAGCATTATTTTGTGGGCGGCCATGTCAATGTGAAAGTCTCCGATATCGATCGCTACCGGAGATTCCTCCGGGACAGGTACACGCCGCAGCGCCGCGCGCACGCGCGCCAGGAGTTCCTGGATACCGAATGGCTTGGTCACATAATCATCTGCGCCCACATCCAGCGCTTGCACCTTGGTGCGCTCTTCGCCACGAACGGAAAGTACGATGATAGGTACGCGGCTGGTAGCGCGCAGCCGGCGGCACAGTTCCAGGCCGTCCATGTTGGGCATGGAAAGATCAGTAATCACCAGGTCGGGCGTCCAGTCCTTCATGATTTCCAGCGCGGTTTCGCCGTTATTTGCGACGCGCAAGTCATAGCCCTGAGCGGAAAGGCTAGTACGCAGCACACGCGTGATCTGGGCCTCATCATCCACTACGAGTATGCGGCGATGTTCGCTCATCCAGTCTTGGCCTGTACCGGTTCCTGGGTGACAATGTGCACATCGACCGGAGGTGCATCGCGAAGGAATTTGTGAATAGCGGAGAGATATAGGTACTTTCTCCAGCCCCGGGTGGCGGAGCGCCCGAACACCACTTGCGTGATGTGTTTCCCGCGCACGAACTGGGCGACAGCTTCAGCCACGCTCGAGCCCTCAAGTCTGGTTATCTGCGCGCCAACGTTTTCGGCAAATTGAATGTTGGCGCCCAGGGTTTTCTGATTTGCGGGCTCGGTGTCCTGGCCCATATCCACATAAATCACGTGCAGTTCGGCATCGAGAGCCTGGGCCATACGGGCGCCGCGGGCGATCAGGTATTGCGCATCGGGGTTCGAACTGATGCAAACTGCAATCCGCTCCCGTACTGCCACGGGCGATGCGGTCGATTCCTCTTTCTGTCTATACGATTCGAGGCTTCGGTCCACCACCTGCGCTACTTGACGCAACGCAAGTTCGCGAAGAGCAATCAAATTTCCCTGACGGAAAAAATTACCCAAAGCCCGCCCAACGCGCTCGAGCGGGTAAATGTCCCCTCGACGCATGCGGTTTTGCAAGGCTTCCGGCGTCAGGTCCGACATAACGACTTCATCTACCCGCTTCATTACCCAGTCGGGAACGGTTTCGCGAACGGTGATGCCGGTGATGCTTTGCACTACGGGCGTGACGCTCTCCAAGTGCTGGATATTCATGGTCGACAGCACATCAATGCCGGCCTCGAGCAGTTCCAAAACGTCCTGATAGCGCTTTCGATGTTTGCTTCCTTCCACATTGGTGTGGGCCAGTTCATCGACCAATGCAACCTGTGGTTTACGCGCAAGAACGGCGTCAACATCCATTTCCTCGAAAATTGTGCCCTTGTACTCCAACTTCTTTCTGGGGACTATTTCGATTTGCACAGCCAGATCTGCGGTGGCTTTGCGCCCGTGAGATTCGATGACGCCAATTACCACGTCCTCTCCGCGACTGTGGCGGCGGATGGCTTCGCTTAACATCGCAAAGGTCTTGCCGACGCCCGGAGCATAGCCGAGGAACAGCTTGAAGACGCCACCCTTCTTCGTGGGCGCCGCCTCTTCCAACCATTGTTCGGGAGTTTTCGTCATCGCGGCTATTTTCGTTGAGCGGAGTGAAATTGTCGAACGTAAGTTACAATCTCGGCGTGGAGCGCAAGGTCTCCGCTTACGCGGGTTACATCGCAGCTACAGCCATGGCTGCTCTCGTGGTGCTTTGTTACCACCTGCTGCTGGTCAAGCTAAATCCTACGACGGTGGCGCTGACGTTTCTGGTTGGGGTTTTGATCGTCTCTACAAACTGGGGATTATACCCGGCCATTTTCATGGCGCTTATCTCGACCCTTGCGTTTAACTTCTTTTTTCTGCCGCCAGTCGGAACACTGACTATCTCTGACCCTCAAAATTGGGTCGCTTTGGGCGCGTTCCTGATCACTGCCGTGATCGCGAGCGAACTCTCTGCCCGCGCCCGCCGCGAGGCGCGTAGCGCGCATGAACGCCGCGCAGAAGCGGAGAAGCTTTATAAATTCAGCCAGGAACTTCTCTCGACGGAGAAGATCTCCGAGTTGTTGAATGTGACCCCCAATTACATCGTGGAGAGCTTCGGAGTGGAGTCGGCAGCAATCGCCCTGACCGATCGGCCTGACGTTTACCGCTCGAGTTCGGTCATCGACAGACTTAAGTATCACGATCTGCAACTGGTAGGCGCCCGTGGAGAGCCGCAGATCAACTCGCAGGAGCAGATCGCAATTATTCCCTTGAAAATGGGAGTGCGATCGGTGGGGAGCGTGGGCGTGTCGGGAATAACGCCTTCGCGCGAAACGCTGGAGTCGATGGCCAGCCTCATTGCCATTGCAGTCGAGAGAGCGGGAGCCATCGAGAAGTTGAGCCGGACGGAGGCAGTGCGGGAAAGCGAGCATTTGCGCTCCGTGCTGCTCGATTCGGTCACGCACGAATTTCGCACGCCACTCACCGCGATTAAGGCGTCCGTTACGACGATGCTGGCCAACGATCACCTGGCGGAAGATCAGCGCAAAGAGTTACTCACGGTAATCGATGAGGAGAGCGATCGCCTCAACCGGCTTGTGGGCGAAGCCGCCGAGATGGCCCAGTTGGACGCCAACCGGGTGGAACTTCACCTTGGCTCGCACCCGATTACAGAGGCTATCGAGGACGCGCTCGTTCGGTCGAAGCAGGTGTTGCAGCAGCATCCGGTTGAGGTTCGCGCTGCGAAAGATTTGCCTCTGGTGCGCATGGACACGGCGCGAATCTCCGAAGTGCTCATGCAATTGCTGGAGAATGCAGCGAAATATTCGCCGGCCGGCCGGGCTATTCAAATTACCGCCGAAGCACGACGGCGCGTTCTGGTGACGAGCGTGGCTGATCACGGCCCAGGAATTGACGATCTGGAGCAGTCCCTAATCTGGGAGAAATTTTATCGCGGACGTGATCAGCGCATGCAGGTGCAGGGTACCGGCATGGGGCTAGCCATCTCGAAGGCCATTATCGAGGCGCATGGCGGCGAGATCGGACTCACGAGCCAGTTAGGCCATGGGTCAGTTTTTCATTTCACTCTGCCGCTAGCCTGACCTCCGCGTCCTGACCTACGCCCCCGATCGAGCAGGCTGAGTCTTCGCATACGTCAAATCGTCTACCGGACGATGATGGGAATTTCCATTGGCGCTGCCTCGCGGGCGCATATCATCGCGCAAGTCCTTCATATGCTTCACGATATTCCCCACCCGTCGCGCAACGAAATTCATTGTGTCAGGATCATCTTCGATTTTTTCGAGGTCCTTGATCGCCCGAGTGAGAACATCCATCAAGTAAGCGTCATTTTTTTCAAATTGCATTTTTCACCCTTCCTGTTGATTTCGTACAAACCCCAGCATCTCCTAACGGGGCTTGTCAGGTACTACTGAATGCCCCTATCTGCGGCGCAATCGCCTTTGTATGCTTTCTTACGAACAACATTCATCTCCCACCGTTGATGCCCGGGAAGATCGAAAAAGAGGTGGTGCCTGGTTACACGTATCAAAGCGAGGTTTTCGGCCCGCAGCACCGCCGGAAGATATTTCACCTGTGAGTCATAACGTCCAACGTACAAAGCGCAGTCCACACGCACCGCCACTTCATACCGGTAATACGTGCTGGTCAGAGGAGCATCCGCGGGATTGCCGCTGCCAAACTGATACTCGGGTGACTGGGCCGGCTCCCGAGTGACCCGCAGAATTTTTCCCGATTGAAATTCGTCTACGGATGTTGCCAGCGCAAGCACCTGAGTGCTGGCGACCAATAACAACAATCCAATTAGACCTTTCATCTTCCTCTGCAGCACGCAATCGGGCGTGCAACCGATCAACGGATCCGCTTTTCTGAAGCAATGCGTTAGAGTTTCGGGGAGATTCCGACGGAGCAATATCTAATCTGCCCTGGACTAGGCGATCAGAAGAGCAGACGAGCTCGGCGGGGGCCGGTTATAAAGGGAGGTCGCGAAGAGGATGCTCGGGACAAGCCGCTTTGCCCGTGCGGGGATGGGGAAACTGACAACAATGTGGAAACCGGCTGTGCATGCGGTGGGAGCAACCCAATGATCGGCATCGCGATCCATATTCTGCCGGATGGCTTTTGAGCACTGGCTTGACGCAGAAGGTGTAGCCGAGGCTGAACTCTCGAATATGCGAGTAACCAGCCCCACAACTATGGATGAAATTGCGATCGCCATCAGCAGGATGCGCCACGATCGCAACTTTCGCGAACGCCCGGTTTGTGTGCCGACGGCCATTGGTCCTGCTGATTATAGACCTGAAGTATGTCGTGAGTGTTGACAAGACGGGACTCGAGGCAAAAAAAATCGCCTTCGCATTGCAATGCGAAGGCGAGACGATGGGTTGGGCGAACTAAGGCAGGTAATAACGGAAAGACGTGAGGAACATGTTTTCAGTGGCCTGCGGCTGGCCACCGACGCCCCACCACGTATTCCGCTCAAGATAGGAGTACTGCGGACCGAACTGGATGCGCCCTTTAGGACCCACATATGGACGATACCAGAACCCGGCAGTGGCTTCCATGATGGCGCGGGTATCGCCCGTGCAACTGGACAACGAACCGGGGTCGAAGCCGTTGCTCAACGGCGTTCCCGCGGAGCCGACGACCGGGATTTTCGAGGTCGTCGTGGTCGTGCCTACTGTGCTGGTAACGCTGACCGTGGTCAGCGCCGGCAAGGTTTCGGTCGAGCAGCCCGTGTTCTTCGACAGATCAGAGCCATAGCCCACGCTGCCGAACGCTGTACGGCCCGCGTACTCTACGCCGTAATTGAAGTAAGTATCCAGCCGCTTGGAATGCCACTCCAGAGTACCCAGGGCCTGATAGCTGCGAATGGGACTGAGCACTCCATCGGGGCGCACGGTAACATCGGGAAGTCCGGCCGTGCCGTACCTGCCAATGCCGTCTCCGCCGAGGAAATGCACGCCAACATCGATGTGCTTGGCGAATGTCACGCGCGCATTTGCGCCGCCGCCACCGCCAAATTCAGAGTTGTTGTAGGCCCCGGCCGCGCTAGGCGTGGCAAGCAGTTCGCCGGGAAAGATGCGGTCCCGGAAATCGCTGACAAGCCCAAATACCTCGAAATGCGCCCGTCCAGGCTGAAAAACAAATTTGCCGACGAGGTCAGGCATGGCATTGAATGAGTAGGTCGCCGTCGGATCGTAAAGTCCGCCGCTCGCCCCCTGTGCTCCGATCAGAAAGTTCGGGTTGCTGCCATGGCCGCCAACCGTGGTTTGGGCATTCTCCACCGAAAAGGCCAACCAGGCGGTATTGCCAAAGTCCTTGGAGACCCGGAAGCCATATTGCCGTGCCCAGCTGAAACCCACCGTGTACTGTGGATCGATAGTCATGGGCAGTGCCTCGGTACGGTTCTCCACGCCCTTGTGGGTTTCCGTGACCAGGCTCCACATCTGGCCGCCGGTGAACGTCCAGCCACTCTTCAGGGCGGCTTGCCCCCAGGCTTGCCGTACGCGCAAGCTGTAGCTGTTGCTCTCGTTATTGTTGGAGGTGATTGCAGAGCTAAGAAAGTCGGTTTCAACGTATCCGCCGATCTTGGCGCTGCCGATATTCCCTTCACCGAGGAAGGAGATTCGCGACTGACGGCCGGACCCAAAAAATTCAGATATGTTGCTTTGCGATGCGCCGGAGAATGGGATCGAGTTGAACGGCGTATTGATGCCGGCACCCAGCGCATGCTGCCGCCACACGGTTTCAGCCGCCAGGAAGCCACCCGGAGTAATGGTGATGCCTTTGTAATGAATGGCCAACGGGCTTTCCAGGGAGGACTTGATATCCTTCTGAGTTTCCTGCAGGCTCAAGGCCGTGTTCGTGGCGTTGGTTTTGATGTCCGTGACATCATTCTTGACCGCCGAAACTTCCTGCTGCGACTGGGCAGTCTGCGACGCCGCTGCATCGGCTTTCTGGGTTGCCTCCGTAGCCGCGCTCTGCGCCTGACCTACCTGTTGCTGCAATTGCTGGATTTGCGAATCCCGGCTCTGCAGCTCTTGCCTAAGCTGTTGAATTTGCTGCTGCTGCGCGTCAATGGCATCCTTCATTTCATTGAGGCGCGTGCTCACACTGGGTTCAGCCTTGTGCATACTATGCGCATGGCTTGTTTTCTTGGTTGTGGCGCTGGTTGCCTGATCCTGCGGAGCCGGTGCTGCTAACGCTCCAAGGCTAAACGCAGCAAACAGGCCTACTGCCATCAGCTGCTTCATCTTTCCTCCGTACTATTGGCGAAAATTAAGGACACATCCGACGGGTATGTCGGCCGACTTACGAGTCATTTGGGGCAAACTAATGCTAGTGAGCAATTGTTACGATTCTGTGAATAGACGGTTAATATGCGGTGAACGAACCCTGTAGGGGAATGACTGTATTGCAATGCCCTTTCATTCCCGTTACCCAATTCCTCCGGCTGTGACGCAAGAACCTGTTGGTGGCCCGGTCGATTCCCTCAGCAACTTTCAATCGAAGGCCTGTCTTGGACACCGTCCTCCACAGCTTTGTGCGCTATACTGCGCACAAGACAAATTCTCCCAAGGGGCAAACCGCATTCATGTCTGCACAGACTGCTGAACAGGTACCCGCCCAGGTTCCCGCTGACGATTTTCAGGCTCTGGAAAGCAAGGTTTACCGCACTATAGAGCTGTACAAGGCCGCTTGCGAGGCCCGCTCGGTGGCTGAACGCGACGTGCAGCGCTTGCGCGAACAGCTGGAGGAGCGCGAGGAAGAGGTAGAAAACCTGCGCCGGGAAATGGTCCAGCTGCGCCGCGAGCGGGAGGAAGTTCGCGGCCGGGTCGAGAAGATGCTGCAGGAGATTGAAACCATTACCGAAGAGCCGGCGGCAAGCTGAGCCTGCTGTAGATTCTGAAACGGAGAACCTGCCTATGGCAACGGCCGTCAAGCACACGCCGCCAAAAGACCCCGGCAACAATAGCGTGCGGGTGGAGATTTTCGATCAGCCCTACAATTTGCGCGGGTCCAATCCCGAGTACATCCTCAAGCTGGCTGAATACGTCGATTCCAAGATGCGGGCGGTTGCCGAACAGACGCATACAGTTGACACCCAACGTCTTGCGGTGCTTGCCGCTCTTAACATTGCGGATGAATACCATCTTCTTAAGCGCGGCCAGGACGGCGGCGCGTCCGATTACCTCAAGCGTGCTCACCATCTCTCCAGCGCCCTCGATGAAGTGCTCGACGCGAAACGCCGAGCTTAGTATTTAGCGTATATTGGGCGAAGCTGTGCCATGACCGTCGCCCAGCAAACCCGCCCCTTGGAATCGAAGAAACCGTATGCTCCGAAGGTCAGAAATGGCCGCTGGTCGGGGTACTCGCATTTGCTGATGGCTCGCCTCAAGGAGCTGAAGCGCGAGCCAGAGGTGGTCTTCTGGGTTTTCGTTTTTCCTCTATTGCTGGCGCTCGGTCTGGGAATTGCTTTTCGCAACAAGCCGGCGGACGTCACTTCGGTGGCAATCGTTTCCGGCGCAGGCGCGGACAATGCTTTGCGTTTGATCGAGATTTCGCCGCAGAAAGCGTCGATCAGGGCACAGATCATTCCCGCGGATCAGGCGCGGCAAAGCTTTCGCCTGGGGAAGTATGACTTGGTGATTCAGCCGAACGGCGAGGGTGCCTACCAGTACCTTTATGATTCTGCCCGTCCGGAAAGTGTTCTTTCCCGCACAGAAGTGGATGATGCGCTTCAGACCGCCGCCGGACGTAAGAATCCTCTAGAAACGACCAGCGTCATCTCAAGCGAGCCCGGCTCGAGATATATCGACTTTCTGATTCCCGGCTTGTTGGGAATGAACGTCATGAATGCTGCCATGTGGGGAATCGGCTTTGCACTGGTGGACATGCGCCAACGCAAGCTGCTCAAGCGGTTTGTGGGCACTCCCATGCGCCGAAGCGACTTTCTTCTGGCATTGGCCAGCAGCCGCCTGGTTCTGATGTTCATCGAGGTCGGATTGCTGCTAGGTTTTGGCGTGCTCGTGTTCAAGATGCGGGTACTGGGCTCATGGTGGAGCATTCTTTTTATCGGGGGGATTGGGGCACTTAGTTTCGCGGGGCTGGGGCTGCTGACAGCCAGCCGAGCCCAGAAGATCGAAAGCGTCAGCGGCCTGATTAACGTCGTGATGATGCCAATGTGGATCTTCTCCGGCGTGTTCTTTTCTTATGAGCGCTTTCCTGCACTGCTCCAGCCATTCATTAAAGCGCTACCTCTGACTGTCCTCAATGATGCGCTCCGCGACACCATACTCCAGGGTGCATCGTTGGCGTCCCAGTCCGGGCGTATGGCGATCATGCTGGTATGGGGAGGCATTTCGTTCATCTTCGCCCTGCGCATCTTCCGCTGGACCTAGACACGACAATCAGTGGGCCTTGCTCTTCATCGCCATGATCGCGGACACAACGGCGCTGGATGCGCTGGCAAATTCAGTTTTGGAACCCAAAGCCATCTCTTCCGAAACCTTCTGGCCAGTTGCAGCCCGTCTGACAACGTCGCCCACGGCTTTATGAAACCTCGTATGTTCTGTTTTCAACTTTGAGTATTCAGGCAAAACAGCAAATTTGGTACCTTCACCGGTAATCCACTTACCCAAATTGCATTTGTTATCTGCGCTCAGGGAAACCGAATCAAGGCTATTATCGGGATGGGCCAGAAAAGAAGATAATTTCAACTTCCATTGAGTATGTGCTTCGATCGCCTGATCAAAATTCATCGAGTCCTCTCGGGTTGCGGCTTGTAGATTCATCGGCGTGGCCTGAGCACAATTTAGCCGTTGCGAATGTGGGTGAAGGGATAAATTCCCAAAGAGAAAATCAGTCAGTTATTTCCCTTTATGAACGAATCTTGCGAGCCGTGGCGACGCGCGGAATACCCTGCAGGTCGGGCACAATACCGACTTCGCTCCACCCCCCCAGCAATCTCCCTACTTCCTTGGCGATCGTGCCGCTGATCTCCATGATGAGCCAGCCTCCGTCACGCAGAACATCCTCGGCTTGACTAATTAAACGTCCGATCACTTCAGTTCCCGTCGGCCCTGCAAACACGGCATCTCTGGGCTCGAACTTTCGCACCTCCAGTTGCACCTCATCTTCTTCCGATTCGCCCACGTAGGGAGGGTTGGATACCACAAAATCGAATGATTTGGCGTCGAGACCCTGCAGCAAATCGCTTTGGTGAAAGACAACGCGGCTTTCGAGTCGCAGGCGGCTGGCATTGGCACGGGCGATTTCCAGGGCAGGACCAGAAATTTCGGTCGCGTGAATCTCCGCTTCAGGCAATTCGTTGGCGAGAGCGAGAGCTATACACCCCGAGCCGGTGCCGGCATCCACAATCCTTGGCCGTTGCGTGCTTCGCGCGAGCGGCAGCACTGTCTCGATAATGTGTTCGGTTTCAGGGCGAGGAACCAGGACCACGGGCGAGACGATAAAATCCATGCCCCAGAATTCCTGATGGCCGGTGATATATTGCGCCGGCACGCCTTGCTCCCTCTGATGAAGCGCAGCTTCGAACCGTGCTGCTTCGTCGTTGGTGAGCTTTCGCTCGGGATGGGCGAAAAGATAGGCCCGGTCAACTGCAAGCGTGAACATGAGCAGAACTTCCGCGTTCATGCGGGGCGAGCCAACGCGAGCCGCAGTCAGTCGCTCAATCGCGACTGAAAATGATTCTCTCAAGTCCACATCAGGCTCCGTCCCCTTGCGCGAGACGCAGGGATCAAGGGCATTAGCGCGGGCATTAAAGGCGGCACCATGATCTAAAGTAAATGATCCAAAGAAAAAAGCGGCCCCGGCCTTCGCCGGAGCCGCACGTTGCTCAACTCGGAATCTAAAACGCGAATTTTGCTTCCAGCTCAATGACTCTCGGAGCAGCATCAGCGCCCAGACCGGAGCCGTAGATCGTGGTCGGCTGGCTGACCATGCTGAGAATCTGGCCAAACTGCGGATTATCAATGTCGGTCACCGGGAATGAGAAGTTCGGGTGGTTGAAGAGATTGAAGAACCTCGCACCCACCGTGAACTGCATCGTTTCGTGGCTCGGTATCCCGAAGGCTTTCTCGACGTTGAAGTCGGTGTCGAAGTAGCCGGGGCCGCGGAACTGGTTGCGGCGCTGATTGCCGTAACCTGTTGCCGACGACGGATCGATAAAGTTACCCGCACTGTAGCAAGGGGTAGGGGTAACGCCGTTAATCAACTGAGCAGCCGAAGGCCCGCAGTTCAAGCCCTGAGGCCCAGCGATCACCGCGGGCGCGCTTGTGAGAGTGGCGGCCGCATTGCTTCCGAAATTACTTGCATGCAGGTCGCCGGTCACCGCGCTGCTGTAGATGGTGTAGGGGAACCCAGTGTGGTCGTAAATGGTTCCTGAGAATGTCCATCCCTTGACCAGTGCATTAGGGCCATGGCTGGTAAAGTGCCGGAATGCATCGCTCCACACGTAGTTCATGTTGAACGACTGCCGAATATCGTAGTCCGCGTTTCCGTAGTTGTAGAGGCTGATGTTGTTGGGATCGATTGGGAAGACGATATCGGCGTTGGTTGTGCTGTTTAATCCGAAGGGATTAAGCGAGTTGTTGGAGATTTCATCCAGCGCATGACTGTAGGTGTAGCTGGCCTGGAATTGGAATCCGCCCGTAAACTTATGCTGCACGCTGGCCACCAGGCCGTCGTAGTTCGAGTTGCCTACGTTCTGCGTCTGCGCGACGACTCCGAAGTTCCCATTCGGTGGAGCGAGTGGAAGGCCGCCGAACGGGGAGGGAGCGAACGGACTATAGGCGTTAAGCGCCGGGTTGGTGATTTCTTCATGCTCACCGTGGTTGACCACGTACTTTGCGCTGATGCTGGTGTTCTGGCCGATCGCTTGTTGCACTTCCAGATCGCCTTCATAGTAGCGGGGCACAACGATTCTGCCGCCGTTGAAGAAGCTGAACGGCGTCACCGGAAGCCCGGCCGCGTAGTTCGATCGGAATGTTGTATTTGCGGCGCTCAGGCCCGCAAGATAATTGCCGGGCTGGCCGGTGGCAACAGGAAGGTTCGCCACCACAAACGATGGATCGTTGGGCGGGTTATCGAGAATCTGGTCGATGGCGAGGGATGGAATCGCGTCACTGAAGATTCCTGCGCCGCCGCGGATAACAGTGGTTCGCGAACCGCCCGGGGACCATGCAAATCCTATCTTGGGCTGGTATACAACCGGAGTCACATACGGGAAGGCGCTATGTACGCCGGTTGTAATATCGCCAACCGGCGGCGCACTTGGGTTGAGGGAGGAGAATGGCGCATTGAACGCGGTGAAGCAGTTTGTCTGGCAGATCGGGTTCGACAAGTGATCGAACCGCATGCTCAATGTGAAACTCAGGTTTGGCCTGGCTTTCCACTCGTCGCTTGCATACCAGCCCAACTGATAAAGGGAGATTGGGACGTCATTGTTGACGGGGAAATACTGCTCGCCAACACTGGCCAGGCTGGTACCGGACGGCGAAATACCGCCGTTAGCGAAGTCGGCGAGGGTCAGAGGCTCAAGAAAAGCGGTCAGCAATCCGAAGTTATGATCGCTCACGTCATCTCGGCGGAAGTTGACTCCAAACTTGATGTCGTGTTTGCCCTTAAGCCAGCTGTAGTCGTCCACGATGTTGTACTGGGTTACGTCGCGGCCCTGAGGGAAATCGGCGCCTAAGTTATTAGCGGGGAAAAGGGAGCCATCGCCAATCGCCAGAGTGAACGGCACCAGCGAATTTGCCGCCGACGGATTGACCATGGTGAAGATCGCGCTGTACCACTGAAACGATGCGACGAAGTTGTTGACCTTATCGCTGCCGAAGGTGTGCGTCTCGCTCACCTGGGCTTGCCACTCCGGTTGCTGGCTATGAGCATCGAAACTTGGGGTTAACGGGTCGGTGTATGTGGCCTGCAATCCGCTTTCGTGCTGCACTCGCAAGAACATCTTATCGTTGTTGGCCAGATTCACGTCTACCCGGCCCACGAGAAGATAGTCATTCGTCGTCTGCGACGTGCCGCCGTGATACTCGAGGGCACAAGGATTAGTCGCGCCGAAAGCTACCCCGGCAATGGTCGTGACATTGGAGCATCCCCCGCCCGGCAGTATGTTCGCTGCACCGGCCGAGCCCGGCGCCCCTGCGTAAATCTTCCACAGGTTGTCGTAGAACGGAATCGAACTGCCTAGACCCAGGCTTGTCAAATTGCTGTCCACAGCCGATTCAAATGCGGTCGTGGGAGTATTCACGGAAAAAATGGAAGGGATAAACAACCGAATGCCTTCATAGTCCGCGAAGAAGAAAGCTTTATCCTTCTTGATTGGACCGCCTACGGAGGCTGCATACTGATTGGCGTTCACGAAAGGACGCGTGGCTGACGGTACCTGCTGATTCAGGAAATAATCGTTCGCGTTCATGGCGCGGCCATTCCACCAGTATTCGGCATTGCCGTGGAAAGTGTTGGTGCCTGACTTGGAAAGATAGTTAATATCGGCGCCCGCCAAGCCGCCGTATTGACCGCTGTAGCCATTGGTCACGACTGTGGCTTCTGAGACATCGTTCAAACCCAGAGTCAGATTGGTTGCGCCGCTATTATTGATGTTGAAGTACGGGTCGTTGTCATTCGCCCCGTCGTAGGTGAAGACATTCGAATTCGCCGGCAAGCCATAGAATTCGTAGTTGCCGCCTCCAAACATGGATCCGCCTGTGGTGTTCATCACCAACCCGGGCGAACTCTCGGCTACCGCGGTCAGATCGTTGCCCGGGTTTGGCAGTTGCGAGACCTGAACTGAGCTGAAGTTCGTGGTGATGTTGGCATTTTCCGTCTGGATGGTTGCAGCCTGTCCGGTGACTTCGACCGTCGTATTAGCGGACGATACCGCTAACCGCATGTCAGCGGAGACAGCCGCTCCAAGGGTGATCGTCACATTGCGGGTCACAGGCTGGAAACCCTGCGCATTGGCACTGACGGTATAGCTGCCGGGTTGCAGGAAGCTGAAGTTGTATATGCCGTCGTTATTGCTTTGCGTACTGGATGTCGCGCCCGTCGCCATATTCTTGACCATGACCGCTGCATTCGGCACTACCGCCCCGGTTGGATCGGTCAATGTGCCTCGAAGTGATCCATAGGTCGTGGCTTGTGCCCAGGCACAGAGAGCAGACGTGCTTACGCAAAAAACCAGCGCGCCAACGAATATAACGAGGCTGAGTAAGTTTTTTTTCACGGTTGCCGCCTCCCAATTCGAAAGTTGCTTAACGCAGCCACGAGCGAAGCGCAGAGCATTGGAACGATCCCCAGCAACACAGCTGGTGTGTTTCATCAGCGTGAAGCTGTTGTCTGCGCCTACAAAACTGTGCAGTAAACATCTCCGGCACAAAAGTCCGCAGCAAAGTTGCGAGAACATCGCCGCATATAAGCGAAAGATAAAAATGCAAACGCTGTGCCAGAAAAAAAGAGCGGCGTAACCTGCTGTAATTTCGAAAAGACATGCTCGAGGACGATTGTGATCCGCGGTTATGTTTCTCCGAATAACCGGAGTCGGTTTCTGCAAATGGAATCGTGGGTAGAACACGGGACGGCTTTCGGAGCTGAATCTCGTTGACATAACAATTGCCGACACTATTAGACAGATTGCGAAAGAAGAAACTGCCGATGCTTTGCGCGCATCCGCGAGGGGCATTTTGCGGGGTTTGGGACGGATACCTGCGCAGCACAAGGCAGAGTGCGCGAGGCTTATTGCCGGAATTCGCGCAGTACTTCAGCGAACGAGCTGTGGGCGAACGGAGCAGGAGCAAGCGTGAGGATAAGCATGAGGAGGGCGAAAAATGCCATCAGGCGGCGTCCGCCAGTTATGCCCGGCCACTCCGCCACCATCGGATGGCGCATGCCGCTGAGGCGGAGCAGGATGGCCCAGATGAACCATCCTGCCCAAAAATAAATAGCCATTGGGATCAGCGCGAGGATGGTCAACCTCGAAACAAACTTGTGCGCCCGCGGCGCGACTGCGAAGACGATATGACCGCCGTCAAGTTGACCGCCAGGAAGAAGGTTGAGCGCGGTGGCGAACATCCCGACCCAGGCGGCAATTGCCGTGGGATGAAAATAAATGGAATGCAGCGCAGACGAGTTGGCCTTCAGAGCGTGCAGCGGAAGAACGTACCAGATGACGCGAAATATCAAGGGATAGCCCAGCTGAATGTCGGATGCTGCTGCGGTTGAGGTCATCACATGCGACAGCGGCATGGCGAAAACAAGAACGATCAACGCAGTCACGAATCCCGCAATGGGGCCAGCGATCCCGATATCGAATAGTGCCGCCCTGGAGCGGATCGGCGAACGAATGCGAATGAACGCTCCAAGCGTCCCGATCAAAGTCGGCGCTGGTATAAAGAACGGCAGCGTTGCCTCCACCCCGTAATATCGGCAGCACAGATAATGCCCCATCTCGTGCGCCAGCAGGATCAGCATGAGCGTAGCCGCAAAGGGAATTCCGAGCAGCAATCGTGAGGGCTGCGCCAGAATCCAGTGCAGGGGGAAGAACGGAACTTCATCATCATTCAACGAAAACGCTGGCTGATTGTGCTGGAAGTTATATTGCATGCGCGCGCCGACAATCAGGGTGGTCAAAATTGTCGCGAGCAGCAGAACAATGTGGATCCAGTACCGCTGCTTTGACCTCGGAGCGTAAACAATTTCGATCGGGCGATAGTATTCGACCGTCGAGGTAGGAGCGGAAGGGGTTGGAGGGATGATCTCAGACATCAAAATTCCATCCGGGAGATGGGCGAGAGGAATTCTGGCGCAGCGAGCCCGTTCTCTCCAGCGCCCAAGGCGAGCCTAATCGATGGACTGCAATTCCTTGCCTGGTTTAAAGCGTACCGCCTTCCCCGGTGGAATAGAAACCTCGGCGCCGGTGCGCGGATTGCGTCCGATGCCGGTCTTGCGCGGCCTAACGTTGAACACACCAAAGCCACGTAATTCGATGCGGTCACCCTTGGCCAGGGAGCGCTTCATGCTCTCAAACACTGTCTCCACGGCCAGCTCGGCTTTGGTTTTGGTAATGCCGGTCTTATTTACGACCTCGTTAATGATGTCCAGTTTAATCACAGGAGGCGCCCCCGCGACGGATTCATTGCTTCTACCAAGTTATTGATGCTATGAGAGATATATGGCGATTGTCAACGGTACTTGAACTCCCGTAAGATGGCATCACCAGCCAACGCAACCATTGAGTAATCGGAAAATCGGAGGGCTTTGTAATTCGAGCCCGATTGTCCGGATCGCTTCAATTACCAGATTACAAATTACCCAATTACAAATGAAGGAATCGCATGCTGAAAAGTGACCGCTGGATCCGCAGGGCCGCGCTTGAGCAGGACATGATCAATCCTTTCTCGGAGAAGCAGGTCCGCGAAGGGGTGATTTCTTACGGGCTCTCTTCTTATGGATACGATCTCCGCGTGGCCGACGAGTTCAAGATTTTCACCAATGTGAACTGCACTGTCGTCGATCCTAAGAAGTTCGACGAGCGCTCGTTTGTGACCGTTCGCTCCGACGTTTGCATTGTGCCTCCGAACTCCTTTGCGCTGGCGCGCTCGGTCGAGTACTTCAAGATTCCGCGCAGCATCCTGACGATTTGTGTCGGCAAATCAACCTACGCCCGCTGCGGGATCATTGTGAACGTGACTCCGTTTGAACCCGAGTGGGAAGGATTTGTCACTCTGGAGATTTCAAATACAACGCCCTTGCCGGCAAAGATCTATGCGAACGAAGGCTTGTGCCAGATCATTTTCTTCCAGTCGGATGAAGTTTGCGAGGTGAGCTATGCCGACCGGAAGGGAAAGTATCAGTCGCAGAAGGGCATCGTGCTACCGAAACTGTGAGTGAGTTCGCTTGGGGTTATCGAGAAACCAGGCAGGCAGAAAACCTACGACGCTGCTGCTATTTCGTAATCGTCGCTAACTTCATTCACCTTTGCCGAAGCCGTCCTCCCTGAGACGAGCTGCCGCGCAGTCAACACCAGTTCCTCAATATGTTTGGACCAGGAAAAATCAGTCGATCTGATTTTGCCGGCGCTTATCAGCTGCTGCTTCATGTCAGCTGAGTTTGCCACTGTGACAGTTCGCTCCGCCAAATCGGCGGCAGAAAATGTTGGGAAATATGTAGCGGCCGCTCCGCATATTTCGCGATGAACCGGGATGTCCGATGCCACGACCGGTAATCCGCACGCCATCCCCTCTACGAGAGGAAAGGCAAACGTCTCCGCGTAAGCAGGGGTCACGTAAATATCGCAGGAGCGGTAAACATCCGGTAATTCGGCGTGCGGCACCGTTCCGAGTTCCACAACCGAATCGCCAATATTCAGTTCGCGTATCAGCCGCGCCGCCGATTCCGGGTTGTACGAGCTCGGATTGTCTTTCTTGGTGAACCTACATGTGACAAACAGCTTCACGCCACGATCTGGCATTGTTTTCTTAATCAGCGGGATCGCCCGCAGTAATGTCTCAAAGTTGCGGTAATAGTTGTAATGGCTGACAAACAAGAGCCGCAGAGAATTCGCTGCAGCGTCGAGCTTTTGTTTTGCGTCCGAGAGAAGCTCTTCGCTTTGTGTTATGAATTGCTGACGATTAAATCCGTGGTGAACACATTTGATTTTCACTCTACTCCAATCTTCGAGGCTTCGGGCGAAGGCCTTCGTCGGTGCAATAACGCAATCTGCCCAGCGAAGCGACCGCTTTGCGAGCCGGGACTTGATAGAGTTGCCGAGCAGAAGCCCAAACTCCCGGCGGTTGCGAAGATCGCGCCGAAACTCTTTTGAAACGTAAAGCGAGTTTCCGGAGAGGAGAATCTGCGGAACGGGAGATCTGCGCAGCGCGAAATTTCCCGCCGAGATCAGCACGTCCGCGCCTACTCTGCGAATCAACTCAGGCAAAAGAACCTGTTCCTTCCAGAATCGCCGGGCGGTGCTGTTGCTGGTTTCGATCGGCAGCCACGTGACGTTGGCATAAATCGGCAGCCCAGAAACGAGAGCCCGGTTTACCACGATCGTGGCTTTCACGTCCTCCCTGGTGCTCACCTGTGGCGCAAGATTGCGCACATAGGTCAACCCGCCTCCCGCGTTTGCGGCGCAGCAGTTGAAAAACAAATGCAGTCTCATTGCGTCTGCCCAACCGGCACGGCAGTGCATAGGGGAGAGAAGCGCGATATGACAGGCGGAGCAAGATCCATCAGCATGAACGCGCACGTCCAAACAAGGATACAAAGGTGATAGCCGGGTGCAAACAGCCAATCCTCGAATACCGCATCGAGCAAGCCCGCCAGCACAATCGCCGCCAGCAAAACCGAGGGATTGGATGGCCAGCCGCTCCGGCGCATCCACCTTGCAATCGAAAACGTTCGCGCTAATAGCAAAACCACCAGCGCCAGAAACGGAATGCAGCCAAACAGCCCCGTCCATTCCATAACCGCCAAGTAACTGTTGCCGTGTTCACGCGTAGCCTGGGGCGCCGAGTAGAAAACGATGGTCGGCTCCTGCGAATCCTCTTCCCCCGTCAGGCTGGTACCGAAACCGCTGCCAAACCAGGGATGCTCCTCGATGGCTGAGATGGCGTGCTCCCAGGGGGATTTCCTCGACTCCAGAATGCCGCCTTCGCGGCGACCTTTATACAAATAGGTAGAGGACAGGGATTCCGCGGGTGCATTTTGCAGCGGGAATAGTGCGGCCGCGACAGCCGCCAGCAATAGCGCACTGATCAGCAGCTGCACAAAGAGGCGATAACGACGCAACCCCAGGCACATAAAAATGCAGCTTCCCGTCGCGGCGACAATGGCCGCCCGAGAGTAGCTGCTGAACAGCAACAAAAGCGCGATCCCCAACGCCACAGAACGGCGATGGCGAACTCCCGGACTTGAAGCGCTCACAATCCCCCAAAGTAACGTGGGCACCGCCACAACTGCCTGAACCGCGCCCAGGGAGTTCGCATTTCCGAAAATCGATATGTGCAGAACGAAGTAAGAGAATGCAGTTGCATAAACCAGCCATTCACAGCTCGCCAGCAGCACACTGAAGAAAAGCTGTTCTGACGTCCTCAGCGCCAAGCGGGCGCCGAACCATCCATACATAAAGAGCAACGTCAGGCTGAGCGCTTTCAGCAAAGCTTCCGTGGGGTATGCGGACACTGAACCGGAGACTGCGGCGGCAACGAGGCAGAGAAGTGACAATATGTCAAAAGACCGAGCATGGAAGCTGCGGTCGCGCAACTGCATGAAGATTCCAACTGCCGCGCCCACAGCTAGCACCATCCATCTGCCGGTTGTCCACGCAGACGCGAGCGGTACATTCATGCCTGCCCAGAAAAAGCACACCAGCAAGAGCCACACAAAGGCCTTGCCGTAGTTGCCGATCGCTACCAGGAGTATTTCCAGGAAAATCAGGGCGCCCAGATTCTCCGCAGAACTGAAAGAGCCAGGACGAAGGGCAGCGTACGCCAGAATCAGGAGAAAGGATCCGAGGCCTGCCGCTGGCATGCTACGCTTGCGAAAGTCAAGGCGCGACGTATCAGCAGGCATGAAGCATCCTTCCTGCCGGGGAGGGCCGCAAAGAAAGAACCGCGGCAGCGATTCCGTCGGCGCATGTTTGCGGTGAATAGGCTGCGATCCGCTCCCTGCTTCTCGTGCCCATAACGCTTCGCAGAGCGATATTGGTCGCGAGTTCAACCAATGCCGCGGTGAGCTGATGCACGTCATAGGGCGCGACAATCCGCCCGTTCCAGTGATCCGTGACCAGGTCTTCCACGCATCCGGCGGCAGCCGTGCAAATTATGGGCAACCCACAGGCCATGGCTTCATTCACCACCAGGCCCCACGCATCACTGTGCGTGGGAAGAATGAATAAATCGGCCGAACCGTAATACGCCGGCAAGTCATCCCGCTGCACAAACCCAGAAAAGACAATATTGCCGGGATGAATCAGCTCCGCTGCTCGTTCAAGCTGCGCCCGGTCCGGTCCATCACCCGCAAAAACCAGGCCGACACCCCGGCGGATGTCAGCTGGGAGTAGACGGTAGGCCTCAAGCAGATCGAAGATGCCCTTGTCCCGCACCATCCGGCCGACAAAAAGGAAGAAGCGCTCCGGAAGCCTCAGACGTCGACGCACATCGTTGTTCTCGCGTGCGGCATTTGCGCAGCTTGCAAAGAGATCAGAATCGACCGCATTTGGCGCGGTGAAGATTTTTTCGCGTGGCAAGTGGTAGCTATTCAGATAATCGAATGACGACTGCCCCGCAACCAGAAAACCTGAGCAGCCGTTCAGAAATTTTTTTTTCAGAAGTTCCCGCCAGCGGCTGTGAGTTCGCAAATCCCTGCGGTTACTTTCCACCCAGGCGAAGAACGGCACCCCTTTCCGCCGCGCCCAGGTTTGTGAGATCCACGAAGCTGCATAGTTGTAGCCCCCGCAGACAATAGCTGCCGGGTCACAGTTGCTCAGCGCGGACCCGAGTCCCCAATTGAGGAGAATGTCGCGGCCTCCCATCGAGCCGCGGTAGGACGGAAGGACTTCATGCGAGAATTCGATCTCCTCTTTATAGATTCGCCACTGCCGTCGCCTGGCATCATTTTCCGCAAGAAAGATGACGTGCAGATCCAGGCCGGGATGTCGCGCCAGGGCATTGAACACTGGCACTCGATAGGGCGCAATAATCTCAGTGATCAGCGCCAGTTTCACGCGGCGCACTCCGCATAAAGGCCAGCCAATGCAGCAGCCTGGTGCTGGACCGTGAAGCGCTGAAGAATGCTGACGCGGGCCCCATAGCCGATGCCTTTTCGCAATTGCTCATCGCCCAGGAGTTGTGTGAGTGATTCGGTTAAACTGTGCACATCACTGTCATCACTGAGCCATCCCGTTGTTCGATGCTGAATAATCTCTTCGATCGCCTGTCCCCGCAGTGCGATTGCAGGCTTCTCCGATGCCATGGCTTCGAGATAAACGCAGCCCAGTCCCTCGTAGCGGCTGGGCAGCGCGAACACCGCACAGCGCCGCATTGCCGCGGCTACCTCTCGGCGGTTGCGTGCTCCGAGGAGATGAACGCGACCGCTGATCTTCAGTTCTTGCGCTAGCCGCTCCAATCCTGCTTTTTCCGGCCCGTCACCGATGATCTCGCAGTGCACATCCACAAAACATCGTGGCAGTTCTGCAATTGCGCGAATCAGCAGTTCGTGACCTTTGATCGGGATCAGATTCCCAACACTCAGGATGGTCCGGCGATGGTCAGCAGTTGTTCCCGGGCTGAACAATTCAGGATCGGCGCTGTTGTAGATCACAGTCGTATCCACCTGCCCTGAAGCGCCTTCCGAAACTTGTTGCCGCACCTTCTCGCTAATGCAGATCACGCTACGTGCCGAGCGGTAGACATCATTACAAATCCGCTTACATTGTCGCCGGACGAATCCGCCGGCCTGGCGGGTGAAGTAAGCGTCCAGCCCGTGAACAGTCACGACAAACGGCACGCGCAATTGCGCGGCAAGCCACATCGCGGCGTGACCGCAGGGGAGCGCTCCGTGGGCATGAAGCAGGGTTACAGGTGTCGAACGATTCAGTTCCTCGACTTTTGTCCGAAGTCTCGCGTACAGAGAAAGCCCAGCGGATGGCAGACCAATATTTCCCGGCAGCGAGACATAGGAAATCCAGTTTTCGCCCAACTGGCCTGCTCGGCGCCGGGACCGGTAGAACGGCTGCACTGCAAATACCGAATGCTTTACTCCACCCTGCTGCATGGCGGCGATCGGTTCGGCGATAAAACAACCGGCAGCGTCATTCGAGGCCGTTGGAAAAAACGGTGTGAGAGTCAAAATGTGCATTGGACAGACCGCGCCGCGCACAAATTAACACGCGGCTTCTCGCCATCCAAGTGAGTTCAGTGGTACGGCATGTTATCTTGAGCTTTCATGCTTCCCCCCCGAGAGGAATTGCTTAGTCTGCTGGCGGAACGGTCGTTTCGGCTGGGCGAGTTCAAGCTTTCATCGGGCGCGCTCAGCGACTACTACGTTGATTGCCGAACTAGCACACTGCATGCCCGCGGCGCGCGGCTTACCGGCAGAGTCTTTCTAGACGAGATTCAGGCACGCGGATGGCAGCCGCAGGCCGTCGGCGGGCTTACCATGGGCGCCGATCCCATTGTGGTAGCGATCTCCGTGACCAGCGGCAATATTCATGGATTTCTGGTTCGCAAAGGCGAAAAGAGCCATGGAACCGGGCAGCGGATCGAGGGTTTCCACGAGAAAGGCGCGCGCGTCGTTATCGTCGACGACGTCTGCACCACAGGCGCTTCGACCATCCAGGCAATCGAGGCGGCCCGCGACTTTGGGTTTGAGATTGCCGGCGCCATGTGCCTGGTTGAACGCGAGGAAGCGGGTGGACGCGCCAGTGTTGAACAAGCTGCTGCGCCCGCCCAATTCGTTTCCATCTTTACCGCCAATGACGTTCGCCAGGAATATCTGGACCGCACGCAGGAAAGTCTGCCCGCTCCTGCTCAATCAGTTTCAGGATGCGAGCTTTGCGGACGTCCTGCGGTAGTGCACGTCCCTCGCGTGCGCTGCGAAGCGCACAGGGTGTGAGCCGCTTCCCCGAAGCACGCCAGTATGTTTTTCAATGCATAAAAATGCCCACCCATGCCAATCACGGCCAAGGGTGGGCGACTCTCAGAACTATTGTTTTTCTTTCTCGGCAGCGGGCTGCATAGTATCCGTCATTTTCTTGGGTTTGGTCATCTTCTTTGTTGCCGCCATCTCCGTCTTGGGCTGCCAGAAGGCAGGCGCCACGGCGATGACCTGCTCCGACGGCGCGCTCAGTTCCGGCGAGTAGCGGAACACCATCGACTCGGTGCTCTCGATGGTGTCGTTCGCGCCCTCCAGGAACTTCTTGTAACCGTCATCCCCCAGAATTTGTTTCATCGAAGGGTTGTTGTCATATCCCCCCAATCCCGGCCGCAGTGACGTCACATAATACGTTGTGCCGTTGCCACCTTCGTACACCTGGGAAACCAGCGTCGGCTGAGCATTGTCAACCTTATCGCCAGCCTCTTTCATTTCCTTGAGGATGCTTTCAAATTCCGCGGATTTTCCCGGCTTGACATGGACTGCCGTAGTGCGAATTACGCGCGATTCGCCAATCCACTTCACATAGGTTGCCTCGTCGGCCGGTGGCTTGCGCGAAAGGTCCCAACGGCGATGGCGCAGTTCGGAACGAGCGCTCACCAGACAACTGTTGAAGTCGTTAAACAATTTCTGCGTGGCTTCTTTGCCGTACGCCTTGTTCACTGCCGACATAAAGACATCGGTGGCCTTGTCGATGTCGGCGTAACTGTCGCGATGGCTGATGAAGGCAACTGTATTGGCCTCGCCGTAGACAGATTCCAGGGCGAGCCAGCGGTCGCCGTTGTTCTTGCGATTGGCGTCGGCAATTTTCCTGGCAATTACATCGAAATCGGCCGCCTTCTCGGGTTTGACATGGACCACGTATATATCAAGGTAGCCGCCTCCCACCTCTTGTGCCGCCATTGGAATGGCGAGGCACAGAGCCGCGAAACCAGCGAGTAAAGCTCTTCGCCACATATACCCCCTCCTTTTCGGTTGTATCTGGAAATTGGACAGAATGGGACGGCCAAAATCTACGCTTTGATAGGAGGGCCTGTCAACGTTCGCAGTTGACACTGGAAGGAGGGCATGGTGCCGGGAACAGGGGTCGAACCTGCACGCCTTTCGGCACTGGATCCTAAGTCCAGCGCGTCTGCCAATTCCGCCATCCCGGCTCGAGGACTAGTGTAGCGCAGCCGGAGGGCCTGTTCCTGAGCGAAGTCGAAGGATCTCGCCGGCTTTGCGAGACCTGTCAAGAGCAGGGTTATTTCTTCTCGCCTGCAGCGGGAGGCGTCCAGGTGAAGCCGTGCTGAAAGCTGCCCGCTGTGAACGTACCCACGACCTCGCCAGAGCTGTTAATGCCCTCGGCATTCGTGTCCTCTGAACCGGGAAACTGCAAGGCGGTAAAGCTGTTTCCGTGATCTACAAATCCCGCAGTTACAAAGGTTGAAACCGGATATGCGCCCACGTATACGTTCCCCTGTGGATTGACGCCGAATAAAGTGAACGCTTCTTTGGTGGGAAGCGGAATCTGCGTATAGGAGCCCTGAGCGTATTTATAGGCCAGATACGTGGGCGAGGTGGTGCTCTCCCCTGCAACGATAATCGCGCCCGAAGCCGTCACTCCACCCACCCAAAAACCGCTCCCGCCCTGGAACGGCTTAGGAGGGACAACCGATTGGTAAGTGGACCCGGCCAGCGCAAACACCTGGGTGCCGCTGGCGGTGAAAATCGTGCCGCTGATCACTCCCGCATTGTTGATCGAACTGGCCAGGGTGCCACTGGCGTCCGGATCGGAGAGATCGGTGAAACTTTTTGCTGCCACGTCGTAAATGAAGCCGACTTCGGTTGGCAGGGAATAGCCGACAATCTGTCCGTTGTCATTTATGCCGCTGGTGAAGGTATTGGTCGCGCCCGGGTAATCAATAGACGTGTAGAGGCCATTGCTCAAAAGGAAACCGTGATAGCTATAGCTGGAATCGGTCCAGACACCGACAATGTCGCCAGCGGTGTCGACATTGCCCGCTATCGTCCCAGTAGCTCCGGGATAATCAATCTGCGTGTAGGTCCCTTGCGCGAACGTCATTGCCGCGCACGCCACCACCAGGAAGGCGCTCAGTGTCAGCCTGCGCATCTTCATACATCACCTCGAAAGCCTCGTGTTTGGTCCGTGAATGTGGTTTGTGAAATGTGGAATATAGAGGAAATGTGTGCCCGATCAGATGAGCAGCTGCCGAGTTCGGGTTGCTAGTACCTGCCCGCGGCGCTTTGGGGAGTGGAGGCCTGAACCTTATCCGAGGCAAGTTCCTCGAGCAAATCGGTGAGCGTGGTCAATACCGCTTCAGCCGCGGTGGCTTTTAGAGAGACCTTAAGGGTCCCGTCAGGCGAGAACTGCGCCCCACGCTGAGAGGAAACGAAGCGCATGAGCTTATCGGCATCGATCGCGGCATTCTCCCGGAACTTAATGCTGACCTGGTCACGCTTGCGCTCAATTCCGGTTACGCCAATGCGTACGGCGAGGAGCTTGAGTTCTGCATAGTTGAGCAAATTGCGCACGGCGTCCGGCGGATCGCCGTAGCGGTCTTTGAGTTCTGCGCCAACATCACCGAGTTGCGAGTCGCTTTCAACTCCCGCAATCCGCTTGTACATGCGCAGCCGCTGGTTTTCTTCGGCGATGTATTCGACGGGAATGCGGATGTTCAGACCGAGATTGAGCTGAGTTTCGGCCTCTTCCGGCCCGGCTTCGCCCTTCATCTCGCGGACCGCGCGGTCGAGCATCTGGGTGTAAAGCTCGAAACCGATGGCTTCAATATGTCCGCTCTGCTGACCGCCGAGCAGATTGCCGGCCCCACGCAATTCGAGATCGAGTGCAGCTAACTTGAAGCCGGCGCCCAGGTCGGAAAATTCCTTTAATGCCGCAAGACGGCGGCGAGCGATGGGCGTGAGTTCGACTTCCGCGGGCAGGAGCAGGTAAGCATATGCGCGGCGATTCGAGCGGCCGACGCGGCCCCGAAGTTGATAGAGCTCGGACAATCCGAAGCGATCGGCGCGATTGATCAAGATGGTGTTGCAGAGTGGAATATCGAGGCCATTTTCGATAATTGTGGTGGCAACCAGAATGTCGGCTTCATGATGCATGAACTTGAGCATGATTTTCTCAAGCTCGCCTTCCCCCATCTGCCCGTGTCCCACGATAATGCGCGCTCCTGGAGCCAGTTCCTGCAGCTTCGCGGCGATCTCCCAAATCGTATCCACGCGGTTGTGAACGAAATAAATCTGGCCTCCGCGTTCCAGTTCCTGCTGCAAAGCAGAGCGGATGAGTTCTTCATCCCAGTTGGCGACAACGGTCTGAATGGCAATGCGGTCTTTGGGTGGTGTCTCGATCACGCTCATGTCGCGTAAGCCGACCAGCGACATGTGCAGCGTGCGTGGAATAGGCGTGGCCGACATGGTGAGAACGTCAACTTCTTTCCGCATCTGTTTCAACCGCTCTTTGTGGCGGACGCCGAAGCGTTGCTCTTCATCCACAATCAATAAACCGAGATCGGTAAACTTCACGTCTTTCGACAGCAGACGATGCGTGCCGATGAGAATGTCGACCTTCCCCGCTTCCACCTTCTGCAGGATTTCTTTCTGCTGCTTCGGCGTGCGGAAGCGGCTGATCATTTCAATGACCACTGGAAACGCCGCGAAGCGCTGCTTGAAAGTTTCGAAGTGCTGAAAGGCGAGCACGGTGGTGGGCGCAAGCACTGCAACCTGCTTGTTGTCGCTGACCGCTTTGAATGCCGCGCGCATGGCAATTTCAGTTTTGCCGTAGCCAACGTCGCCGCACAGCAATCGGTCCATGGGCTGGGTTGATTCCATGTCGCGCTTGACATCGACGATCGCGAGGTCCTGGTCTTCGGTTTCGGTGTATTCGAAGGTGTCTTCGAACTCGCGCATCCATTGATTGTCGGCAGGGAAAGCATGGCCCTGGGCCGCCTTGCGCTCGGCGTAAAGCTTGAGTAGTTCGTCGGTCATGTCTTTCATGGCCTTGCGAACGCGGGCCTTGGTTTTGGCCCAGGCCGCGGTGCCGAGGTGGCTCAGTGGCGGCTTGGCGCCTTCGGCCGAACGATATTTCTGCACCAGGTCAAGGCGCGTGAGTGGAACGTACAGCCGCGCGCCCTCGGCATATTCGAGCAGCATGAACTCGGCGTTGCCGTCGCCCTGGTTGATTTCTTTTAATCCCTGATATTGGCCAATGCCATGTTCGACGTGAACCACGTAGTCGCCAACCTGCAAGTCGCGGAAGTCAGATAAGAATGCAGAGACTTTGGACCTCTTGCGCTGCGGCCGAGAAACCACCGATTCCGATTCATCGAAAAGATCGCGGGCGCCGAAAATGGCGAGATTAGCTTCCGGCAGAATCACGCCGTCAGGAATGTAGGCCTTGGCAAGCGTCGTCGTCAGAATCTCGCCGGCAAAGTACGCCGTCTCATCGGCGAAGCTCTCGCCCCCGCGGGTGCGCGTGCCCAATCGAAAAGACACGCTGTACTCGCTGAATACATCGGCCAGCCGCTCCACTTCCCCGAGATTAGGGGCGGCAATCAGAACGCGATTACGCTCGGCGATCTGCTGCTTGGCTTCATCCAGCATGGCGGGAACCGAGCCGTGGAATCGTGGAGCAGGTTGCGAGTGAAAGACGGCGGGTTCAGGTGCGCCGGGACGCTCGAGGCCTAGATGCTCGATTTCCGCGCCCGGTAAATTTGCGAGCCTCTGCCACCATGCCTCTGGTTCGACATACAAATCTGCAGGCCGCACCAGATTGCCTACTCCGCTGCGCTCGTGCGCTTCTTGAATTCGCGTCCAGGTGCGGTCGAATTCTTCGCGCAGCATGTCTGGTTCATCGGCGAAGACCAGCGCCTGCGGAAGCAGATCAAAGACCGTGCGATCGGCTCCCGCAACCGGCGCATAGAACTCCCAGCCGGGAAAAACCGTAACTCCGGTTGAACGGACAGCCTGCTCGACGATTTCCTCTGCGCCGGCAATTCGCTTTCCAGACAGTCGCGCGTGAATTGCTCCCAGCAGGTCTTCATTCACTGGAGTTTCAGTCAGCGGCAGAAGCAGAGCTTCATCCACCGGATTAGAAGAACGTTGCGTGCCCGGGTCGAACTTGCGGATCGATTCGACCTCGTCCCCAAAGAATTCAATGCGCACTGGACGATCCGCCTCGGGCGAATACACATCGAGAATGCCGCCGCGCAGCGCATACTCTCCCGGCATTTCGACCACGTCGGTTGAGGAATATCCAACCGTGTTAAGGTGCTGCAACAGTGGATCAATATCCAGTGTGTCGTGCCGGCGAACGTAACGCGCCAGATCGGCGTAGTACTCAGCCGATCGCAATTGAATGGCAGTCGCGGCAATCGGAGCCACCACGATGGAAGCCGCGCCGGTGGCAATCCGCCACAAGGCAACGGCTCGCTGCTCCTGAATCTCCGGGTGTGGCGAAAGATTTTGAAACGGCAGAACGTCGCGCGTGGGCAGGCTGAATATTTCTTCGGGATGGCCGCCACCCAGCAGTTCGTGAAAACCTTGCAGCACGGCTACGAGATCTTCAGAAGCCCGATTATCGGGAACAACCACGATCAGCGGCTTGCCGAGCGACTTCTGCAGTAGGCTCAGCACCAGCGCTTTGGCTGTAGGCGTGAGCCCAGTGACACGAATGCGCCCCGTGGCCTCTTTCAGGTGGGAGGAAACACGCAAGAAGGCGGGCAGCTTTTCCACGTCCGCAAAAAGATCGCGGACGAACGGCAGGACCATTGCAATTTGATTTTAGCAGGAAGGGAGGGGCAGGCACGCGCCGAGTACTCGTGACCAGCCTCTCTGGCGTTGATCCGCCGGCTGTGCCCAGCTTTCGAAAACCGCGAAAGCTGGGGCAGCCTCTGTCAGGGTGGGCAGCCCACTGACGTTCCTGGCGGGTCAACTCAAGTCACTGTGCGATCCGGAAAATCACATTGCTATGAAGTCTGCCGGCTGGTGTTTGCACTCCGACCCTGCCCGTAGTCGCTCCCACCGGGACCACTGTTGTGATTTCAGAATCCGAGACCACGCTGAATGTAGCCGCGACGCTGCCGAACGTGACACTCGTCGCGCCCGTCAGGTGGTTTCCCAGGATGATAACGGGTACTCCCACTTTGCCGAAGGTGGGTAGCGTTTTCACGAAACGTCCAAGCCCGGTGTCCAGGCTGAACACTGTTCCATCGAGGTTATGGTAGTCGGCTCCGCCACTGTAAGTCGTTCCGTAAAACATCCCGTCGGTGCCTTGCACCAGCCCTGCATACGGATAAGCACCATCCGGACCCGCGAAGCTTTCAACGATCGTGAAAGTGGTGTCAGAAGTGAGCTCGAAGATCGTGCCAACCCAGCTGGAGCCGCCACGAGTAGTAGTGCCGTAAAAGTTGCCGTCGGTGCCCTGAACGAGCCCCGCGTTCACCTCGTAGCCGTCGGAGCAGTTAGCCTCGGCACAAAAACTGTAGAGTGTGCTTAAGGCACCGGCCGGGTTGATTTTGAATACTGTCCCACAACCCCCTGGACAGTCGTCACGGTCGCTGTTCGCCCCGCCCCAGGCGGTTATCCCGTAGAGGTTGCCATCGGCACCTTGGGCTAAGCCCCCGGGGGCGGCGCCATCGGAACCCACGAAACTGTACAGTATCGAAAATGCGCTTCCAGGCGTAAGCCTAAAGATCGTGCCGCAGCCGTAGTTGCAAGAGCCCGCCGAGTTTCCGCCCGCCGAGGTTGTCCCATATAGGGTTCCATTGGTGGCTTCAAGCAGGCTTCCGGGGTTATAGCCATCGGGGCAGTGAGTTTCGCCGCAAAAACTGTGCAGCGAGATCAGCGTGCCAGTCGTGGAAATCTTGAACACCGTGCCGCAACCGCTGGGACAAAACTCGGGGTCGCTGTTAGGTCCACCCGAGACCGTTGTTCCGTAGAGGTTTCCGTCGATGGCTTGGATTGGCACGGCCCACGGGTTGGCACCATCAGTGCAATTCGGTCGAGCACAAAAACTATAAAGCGTTGTCAGGGTGCCTTGCGGCGTAATTTTGAAGACTGTGCCCGCGTCGTTAGCGCCGCCGCCATACGTCGTCCCGTAGAGGTTGCCATCTTCCGCTTGAACTAAGCCTTGTGGGTAATTGCCGTCGCTATTGTTGAAGCTGTGCAGTGTTATCAGACGCCCGCTGGAATTGATCTTGAACACCGTTCCATAGCCCCCGTTGGTGCCGCCGCGGTAAGTGGTCCCGTAGAAGTTCCCGTCAAAGCCCTGGACGAGCGACCCCGCGGTTGGGGACCAACCGTCCGGTCCGTCGAAACTCACCAGAGTTTTCAGGGTCTGCGCGGGCGAGGCAATCGCCGCCGAAAAAAGCAGAATGATGGTGAAAATAATTTTCCAGGCACCAAAACTGTTGATCCTGGTATTCGAGGATTGTGGCTCTGTGTTGCGCATGTGGTTCTCCTTATTTCAGAGGCCGCTCGGGACAACCAAGGGAACTTCCAGGTGAGGTTCTAGCCCAAGGATGCATCCCTACAGGAGCGCTCTTCGGGACCACCCTACTTCTGTGTCGTGCGAACTTCAGTGACGGCACTCACCGCACCGGGTGAGATGAGCTTTGCTGTTTTTAAAACCACCTTGCACGGGACCCGTTGCTGACGGGTGGGCCGGGGGACTCGCCCACCCTTTCCACTTTTGAAACTGTGGTTGCCCCACCCTTGTCGCTCCCGGTTTTTGGGGCGACAGGGTGGGCATACAATGTGCCGTGTGCGCCAAGCCGACGCGCTGTCAGCATCAGCGCTGCCTGCTTTATCACCTTCAGTTGTTATCGGCGGGAACCGTTGCTGGGTTCGCCAGCCGCCCGAGTGACCTTCGACAATGAACTGGGACGAGTGCGGCGCCGGTATGGCTGCCGGCGGGAGCAGATGGGGATTGTGCCCACTGGGCGATTCACCCACCCTCCCGCAGAAAGCGCGGGAAGGGTGGGGCAACCCCAACGATAAACACGATGAGGCTGGGCCAGCCGGGTGCCCCAGGTGCCGCGAGCCGGTTTTGCGAGCTCACCTGGGCGAGAAACGCCGGGGCAACCAAGTCGATTTCCACAGCCTTTCGCCCGCCGCAATGAGAGAAGTGAACCCGGTGTTCGCCGTTCCCCTGTGGCCAGAACTTTACAAAACGTTCCACGTGGAACATAACTCAATTTTGCAGGCCATTTTTCTTTCTTGTCATTCCGAGGAGCAACGCGACGAGGAATCTGCTGTTACCCACAAGCAGATGGAACGACAAAAACGGAGCCGCATCCGGCGCCGGTGAATCCGCTACTTCAAATCCCTCCAGTTCCTCCCCACTCCCATTTCAACCAGCAGCGGCACTGAGAGTGAATGAACCTGTTCCAGGTGCTCGCGGACTAACGTCCGCATTTCGTCAACTTCGGTTTCCGGCACTTCGAAGACGAGCTCATCGTGAACCTGCAAGGTCATGCGCGACGCGAGCTTTCTTTCGCGCAGTGCGGCGTCGATGCGAATCATCGCCAGTTTAATGAGATCAGCAGCCGTGCCTTGCAGCGGAGTATTGACAGCCGTGCGCTCGGCAAAGCCGCGCAGATTGGCGTTCTTACTGTTGATGTCGGGAATGGGACGAATGCGGCCGAAAAGAGTCTTCACGCGCTGCTCGCGCCGGGCCTCGTCGAGCGTTTTATCGATAAATCTGCGCACGCCTTTGTACTTGTCGAAGTAAGCATCGATAAACTTTTTCGCATCGGAGGGCTCGATGCCAAGATTCTGCGACAAGCCGAATGGCGACAGGCCATAGACAATTCCGAAGTTCACAACTTTGGCCTGGCGACGGTGGTCAGCGGTGACCATGAGCGGCGGAACGCTAAACACCTGCGAGGCCGTCAAGGTGTGAATATCGTCTCCGCGGCGATAAGCATCGAGCAGCAGCGGGTCCTGCGAGTAATGAGCGAGCAGACGGAGCTCGATCTGCGAGTAGTCTGCCGAAAGCAGCACATTGCCCGGTTCGGCGGTAAAAGCCGCGCGGATCTCACGGCCGAGTTCTGTACGAATCGGAATGTTTTGCAGATTAGGATTTGACGACGAAAGCCTTCCCGTCGCTGTTCCCGTCTGGCTGAAGGTGGTATGCAGACGCCCGGTGCTCGCGTTGAGCAGCGCCGGAAGAGCATCGACATAAGTCGACTTGAGTTTTGTGAGCTGACGATATTCGAGCACCAGCTTTGGCGCTTCATGAGTCAGCGCCAGGTTCTCAAGCACGTCAACCGCAGTGGAAATCATCTTGCCTTTGCCGTATTTCACCGGCTTGGGCAGATTCATGCGATTGAACAGGACGTCTCCCAATTGCTTCGGAGAGCTGATGTTGAACTCCGTGCCGCAGCACTCGTAAATTTCCTTCGCTTTGGCATCAATTTCACGTTCCAGACGCGACGACATCTCGGCCAACGCGACCTGATCAATCTTCACTCCCGCCTTTTCCATTCGTGCCAGTACGGGGAGAAGTGGCAGATCGATGTCTTCGTAGAGTTTCAGCAGTCCCGCATCCTCTATCTCGCGGCGCAGAGCAGTTGCAAGCCGTCCTGTCAGATCAGCCGCCTCCGCAAGGCTGCCGCTCGCCTTCACGTTGAAGCGGCGCAGTGCAACATCGGCGAGCCGATGCGAGGAATAAGTCGGATCGAGAAGATACGAATACAACATCGGATCATGCCGCACATTGCGAATGCTGAGATCGCCACTCTCAAGCTCGTGCATGGCCGATTTGTAATCGTGAATTGCCTTAGGAAGTCTCGCATCGCTCAGTGCCGAGTAAAGGCGAGACGTTGCCGCCTTGCTTGCCGACGGAACCACCACCGCTGATCCGGCCGCCGCTGAAATCGCGAGATCCGGGGCGTGACTATCAACCGGGGGAGGAGCAGCAAGCGGCAACACACTTTCTACCTCCTCGTCTTCAGGCTCGGGCTCCGCACCTGCCGGCTCGGCCACGGCTGCAGCAAGCACGCCTCCTGCAGAAACCGCTTTCAACACCGCCTCGATATCAGCCGCCGATTTAGCTTCTCCGTAATGAGCATCGCTGATCTCAACTACCGGCAACAACTCCTTCAGCAGAGATGTGAATTCGAGCTCCGTAAACAGAGTGCGCAGTGCTTCAACATCAGGAGCTGCGACGGCTTGCATCGCGCGCACGTCAAGCTCGACGGGCACATCATTGTCAATAGTCACAAGCTTCTTGCTGAGAAGTACGTTTTCACGATTGTTGAGCAGCGACTCGCGATAAGTTTTCTTTTCAACTTCAGCCGCGCGATCGAGAGCGGACTCAACCGAGCCGAACCGGCGGATCAGTTCGACCGACCCTTTGTCGCCGATGCCAGGCGCGCCGGGAATATTGTCGATGCTGTCACCGCGCAGCGCCATCACGTCGACCACGCGCTCGGGAGGCACACCGAGAATCTCCTCGACCTTAGCGGCATCGCAAATCAGGTTATCTTTGGGCGGGTTCAGCACGCAGACGTGATCGTTGACTAACTGCAGCATGTCCTTGTCGCTGGATACGACATACACGCCGTGGCCTTCTGCGACAGCTTTCCGCGCTAACGTTCCGATCACGTCATCGGCCTCGTAGCCTGGCATCTCGAGAATCGGGATGCGGTAGGCCTCGATCGCGCGCCGGATATAGGGCAACTGCTGAGCAAGTTCCGCCGGCATCTCCGAACGGTTGGCCTTGTAACCGTGGTACGCAACTTCCTGGAACGTCTGAGTTTTCAGATCGAAGCGGCGTACGCTGGTGATGGCCCCCGCCTGCTGATCGCGGAAGGTCGGCGCAGCCACATCAAAGACCGCCGCAAGATATTGCGGTGAGAAGTCATCGCGGAGCTTGCGCAACATATTGACGAATACATAAGTAGCCGCCGTCGGGACGCCACTTCGGGTTGACATGCCGCGCTGGCGCGCCATGGCGTGGTAGGCGCGGAAAATAAACGACATAGCGTCGATCAGGAAAATGGCTTCGCGGCTGTCGAGCAAGGGTGACTTGCGGGGAACCGCGACAGGTGCGGCGGGCCGCGGCTCGGAAGCGAGAGTGGACGAGGTTTTTCTCCGGGGAGGCAAACTCCAAGTTTAGCAGGGCACCGGGCAGGCATTTCTCGCCTGCGCTAGAATGTTTGCTTATGGCACAAGCGGCATCAGCCATTACCCGGCCGCCGGCGGAGGTGGTGCAGCAAACGCCCGTGTCGCAGGCTCCGAACGGCATCTGCTACGCGGTTTCGGGGGAAATGGCGGTCACGGCAGCCGACCTCGAGCGCATGGTTTCCGCAGTGCCCGATGCAGCGGCGGCTGCGCTCAAGCGCAAGGCCTACTACTTTGTTCCACTCACTGTAAACCAGGGCGACGAAACCGTCATCGCCGATCGCTATGACGTCGCTCTGAGTGACAACGCAGTTTGCCACCGTAACCTCGAACTCGGCGACTCGCAATGTGTTTTTATCTCGACCCGGTTGATGGATGACAAATTTTCGGTCGCCTTCGAGTTTTATATCAACGCAGGTCATGCGATAGTTGAGCACGCAGGAGTTTCGCAGGCTTTTGCAGATCTCGTCTGGAAGCAGGCCGAGGCCGGCGCGAAGGGTGAGACTTCGCTCGATGCGTGGGAGACGCGCAAGCTGGCGACCGGCCACAACCCCGATGCCGAGAAACACAAGAACGAGTATTTCGCCGCTGCGTTCTCAGATGCCATTTCGATCTACCTCCTGTCGCTCTATATCGACGTGGATTACTACGACCTGCGGGAGCGCGACTACCCGTTGCTCGCGCCCGCGCAGATGGCCGACCGGCTCAGGAAAGTTGCTGAGTTGTTTCCGCCTAACCCGGGCTTTGAATTCGCGGTTTACCACAAGCGCAGAGGTTGAGATCCTACTCCTGCGTGCGAATTGAGGTTAACCATGTCCGCACAAGGCTGCTGACCTTGGCGCCTTCTTTGCGGCGGCGCACGGCGTCGATAACCGACAAGCGCGCAATTGGCCCCACTCCTCGAAAGCCAACCCAATAAGGAACGTGAATTTCTCCGGGAATCAGCTCAGCTGAGATCTGCAACTGCCGCATCCGAAAAAATCCACTCTGAAACAGGATGCGCTGCACTTTGCTAATGATCAACTCCCGCGCGTTTGCCTCGTCCAGCAAAGGCCTTGCGCGGTTGCGAGTTTCCCGATAGACGACCTGCTCCGGGCCGGGCAATTCATCAAATTCGAATGGGTCGAGCGATCCGGAAACGGCGTCAATGCCGAAGACGCGCCGCTGCACCTGATCTGCGTTTGTTACCGTGACCTGAAAAAGCAGAAAGGGAACGTAGAACTCGGCGACGGAACGCAACGGGCCGACGGCTGCCGTGTGCAGATAATCCAGAAAACCGCCGGGAGAAAATTCGGCCTTTGCTTCCTCTTCCGTGACGTTCGCCTTCAGGCTGCGAATCAGGGCCACTCGCTTTCCCTCAATGCAGCATTACCGGAAGTGGACCCACAACCCAACCACGGTGCAGACCAGGGCCACGCTGAATGCGATGTTAAGGCGATGCTCAAAGCGAGTTTCGGCTGCAGGTTTGTAAGAGACCGGAGTGACTGGAATCACGTCCATCTTTTCGTCCACCGTCGCAAACGTCAGACCTGCAAGCTTCTTGCGGTCGGGCGCGGAAGTGAGCAGGCTGATGATGATCAGCAGCAGCGAGCAGATAACAAACATGAGAATTGAATAATGAAGAAAATTCATGCTCACCAGCCCGTTAAGGAACGCATTACCGAAACCGTGTCCACCGTGCGCGCGATCGATGAGTTCGACAACGAAACGCACTCCTCCCATTACGAAGCCGACAAGAAGAGAGGTAATCGCGCCCTTGGCGTTAAGCCGGGGCCAAAGAATCCCGAGGATGAAGCAGGCTGCGATTGGCGGGCTTATGTATCCTTGCACGCTTTGCAAATAAACGTAGAGCTGGCTGCTGATGAGATGAATGAACGGAACCCATGCCAGGCCGAGTACGACCATGACTCCGGTCATGATGCGGCCGAAGGTTACCAGTTGATGTTCGGTGGCATCCGGCTTGATCTTTTTGTAAAAGTCGAGGGTAACCAGGGTCGAAGTCGAATTAAAGACAGAACTCATCGCTCCCATCAATGCCGCGAGGAGGGCGGCAATCATCAGTCCCACGAGCCCGGTGGGCAGAAGATTAATGACCATGGTTGGGTACGCGATGTCTCCGTTCAGCACCTGACCGTGAGGGCCGAAGCGGAAGAGATCACGGTAAAGCGCCATCGCGATCAGACCCGGCAGCACGAGAATGAAGACGGGAAGAATTTTAAGAAATCCCGCGAAAATCGTTGCCGCCTTGGCATGGCCTTCATCCTTGGCCGAAAGCACGCGCTGCACGATGACCTGATCGGTGCACCAGTACCAGATTCCGAGAATCGGCGCGCCGAAAAAGATGCCGGTCCAGGGAAACTCCGGGTTGCTTGCCGGGAGAACCATGTGGAAGTAGCTGTCGGGCAGAGCAGCGCGTAGTCCGGCGAAGCCGCCGACGTCGTGTAATCCAATTAGAGTCAGGATGACCGCGCCGGCAATGAGAATAAGAGTTTGAACCAGATCGGTGTAGATGACGGCTGCCAAGCCACCGGCAATGGTGTAAATGCCGGTTGCGATCACTAGCAGTACGGCCGCTCCCAAAGCGTTGATGTTGAGCACGCGCTGGATTACGACAGCCGCTGCGTAAAGATGCACTGAAATTTTTGTAAAGATATACGCCAGAATGGAAATGGCCGCGAGATAGACGGCGCATGATCGGCTGAAGCGTCGCTCCAGGAATTCCGGCATGGTGAAGACGTTCGATCGCAGATAGAACGGCACAAAAACCCAGCCGAGAATGAGAAGGATCAGGCAGGCCAGCCACTCAAAATCGCCGACCGCGAGACCCGAGGTCGCACCCGAACCGGCGAGGCCTATGAAATGCTCGGTCGAAATGTTCGAAACAAATAATGACGCCCCGATGGCAAACCATCCCACGTTGCGGCTCGCCAGAAAGTAATCAGTGGCGCTACGTTCCTTGCGTGCAAAGTACAGGCCGATGCCAAAAATAATGATGAAATAAATGACAATGATCGCAACGTCGGCGGTCGCGAGGGACTTATGGGTGATATGGGCAGCGGTTTGAACGATGCTCAATTAGCTGCTCTCCTGATATCCGTTTCTCCGCCGGGGTCTCAAAACCGCGGTGAGACCCAGCCTACCCCAAAAGACCAGACAAATTCATCATCGAGGATAACCTTTTCTGCTTTCATCCGTTATTACAAATGAGGTTGCATGACAATTGTCATCGCCGCCGGATGACGAAGCCCACTTGCCGCTGGCTCTCGAGCCGGTAATGATGTTAGTGGAAGAAAGGCGGGTTGTCCGGCCAGAAGGCGTCGTCTATGCTGTTAATAACCGCAGGTCTTGACTTTGTAATGCCGGGTTTCTTCTGGAGTTCCCTGTGACATTGACTCGTTTCGTCAGCAAAAATGCGTTTCGCAACAAGCGCCGCAGCATCCTGACGGTGCTCAGTATCGCTTTTTCTTTGCTCTTGCTGACGATCATGATGACACTATGGCGCAGCTTCTACATGCACCAGGGCAGCGAGGAATCGAGCGAACGCCTTATCGTGCGCCATAAAGTCTCTCTCACATTCGCCTTGCCGATGTATTACCGCGAAAAGATTCGTTCTATTCCGGGCGTGGTTGCTGTCGTTCCCGTCAGTTGGTTTGGCGGATTATACATCGACGATAAACCGGAACATTTTTTCGCCCAGTTCGGAACCGATCCAGAGGAATTTTTCAAGGTCTATCGCGATGTAAGCATTCCCGATGATCAGCTCATTGCATGGCAACGGGACCGGCAGGGCGCAGTCGTGGACGATACCCTAGCGAAGAAATACGGCTGGAAGCTCGGCGATCGAATCGTTCTGAAGGGGACCATCTACCCGGTAAACCTCGAGTTGAATATTCGAGGCATTTTCCATTCGGTGCCGGATAATCAATCGCTGTACTTCAATACAACGTATGTAGAAGAAGCCGTCTCCTGGTTCAAGGGAACAGCTGGAACGTTCGGCATTCTCGCCGATTCGCCAAAGGACGTAACCAAGATCGCTGCGGCTGTTGATGACATGTTCCACAACTCCCCGCAACCCACAAAAACCGAAACCGAAAAGGCTTTCCAGCTTGAGTTCGTCGCCATGCTGGGCAACGTGAAGCTGTTCATCTTGAGCATCTGCTCGGCCGTCGTTTTTGCAACCCTCCTGGTTTCGGCGAACACCATGGCCATGTCTATTCGCGAACGCACGCGGGAAGTCGCGGTTCTGAAGACGCTGGGATTTACTCGCCAGACGGTGCTGAGTCTTTTTGTCGGAGAAGCAGTCACGCTTTCTCTGATTGGCGGCCTGCTCGGCGCACTTGGCGGTTATGCCTTAGTTTTTCTGTACACGCATTCGCCGCAGGCCGGTGGATTTTTCCCAATCCTGGTAACGCCGGGAATCATTCTGGTCTCCGTCATGGTTGCGGGGATGGTTGGTTTTTTCAGTTCGGTCATTCCTTCGTACCACGCATCGCAGGTGAATATCGTGGAGGGACTGCGCCACATCGGCTAGAGATCTATGACCTTGAGCAGCTTTGTCGTGAGAAACGCATTTCGCAACCGCCGGCGCAGCATCCTGACCGGCGCCAGCATCGCCTTCTCGCTGCTGCTGCTCACGCTGATGATGACCATCTGGCGCACCTTTTACATCGATCAGGGCGCTCCGGATTCGGCCAAGCGCGTCATCACGCGGCATCGCGTGTCGCTGACTTTTTTCCTGCCCAGTTACTATCGCGAGAAAATTCGCGCCCTGCCTAATGTGGTTGCGGTGGTCCCGATGACCTGGTTCGGCGGCTTGTATAAGGACGACAAGCCGGAGAACTTTTTCGCGCAAATGGCCACCGATCCGGAAGAATATTTGAAGGTTGCTGCGGATAAGATCGTACCGCCCGATCAGTCACGCGCCTGGATTCGCGATCGCGCCGGCGCTATGGCAGATGAAACGCTGGCCAAAAAGTACGGCTGGAAAATTGGCGATCACATCACGCTTCTGGGCAACATTTTCCCTATTAATCTCGAACTGACGATTCGCGCCATCTACCATCGCGACCCTCCGCAAAATACTCTATATTTCAACAGCAAATATCTTGAAGAAGGGGTTCCCTGGTTTAAAGGCGACGCAGGTTTTTTCGACACGCGGGTGGCGAATGCGGAAAACGTTGATCAGACCATGACGGCGATTGATGATATGTTCCGCAACTCGCCCGCTCCAACCAAGAGCGAAACCGAACATGCATTTCAGCTTTCCTTCGTCGCAATGCTGGGAAATGTGAAAGCGTTCATACTGAGCATCTGCGCCGCGGTGGTTTTCGCAATTCTGCTCGTCTCCGCGAATACGATGGCCATGTCCATCCGCAGCCGTACCCGCGAAGTTGCCCTATTGAAGACGCTCGGCTTCACATCGGGAAGCGTACTGGGTTTATTCGTTGGCGAAGCGGTTGCGCTTGCTTTGGGAGGAGGGGTTGCGGGAATCATCGCGGCTTTCGGATTAGTGCAGGCAGTCATTCACTCGCCGGCCGCAATCGGCGTGCCGGCGGGAATGAAAGTGACTGGCCTGACCATGGCCGCGGCTCTGATGGTTGCGGCGTCGGTCGGTTTTCTGAGCGCGTCCATCCCGGCGTATAAGGCATCACGAATGAATATCGTGGAGGGGTTGCGACACATCGGCTGAGCGGAAATTTATGGCTATACCCATTCGCTACAACATTCGAAACCTCAAGCTTCGCAAGGGCCTCACGGTCATGACCTCGCTGGGTATCGCACTGACGGTTACTACCGCAATTTTCTTGATGGCGCTGCTGGCCGGGCTGGATCGCGCGTTCGTCACCAGCGGCGACCCGCTGAATGTGCTTGTGCTCCGCAAGGGTTCGCAAGCTGAACTTTCAGGCGGTTTCGATGCATCGCTTTTCCCCACACTAAAGACGCTGCCGGGAATTGCCAAAGACAGCCACGGCGAGCCCATGGCTTCGGGCGAGTGGGTGGTGGTGATCGTTCTGCCCCGCAAAGACGGTACCGGCGAAGTCAACGTGACGGTGCGCGGCATGATGCCCGATGGCCTGGAGATGCGGCAACTTCCCCGGGCGAATGGTCAGCCCAGCGTGAAGCTGGTTGAAGGCCGCTGGTTCCGGACCGGCCAGCGTGAAGTGGTGGTCAGCAAATCCATCCAGGAACGTTTTGCGCATGCCAATATTGGCGACACGTTACATTTCGGCAAAGGTCCGTGGACAGTTGTCGGCGTCTTCGATGCGGGCGGCTCGGCGTATGAATCCGAGATATGGGGCGATGTGAATCAAATGACCGCCGACTTCGACCGCCAGGGCGGATATGCATCGGCTTATCTCCGGGCCACCGATCCGGTCAGCGCCGATGCCTTGGTGCACCGGGTGAGCGACGACCAGCGGCTGAAGCTTGAGGGAATGCTTGAGACGGATTATTACGCCAAGCAAACCAGCTCCGGTGCGCCGATAAAATATATTGGATGGGTGGTTGCGATCATCATGGCGATCGGTTCGAGCTTCGCCGCCATGAACACCATGTATGCGGCAGTCGCTTACCGCTCGCGCGAAATTGCGACTCTACGGGTCATCGGCTTCTCGCGGCCGAGCATCCTAACATCATTCGTCTTTGAAGCGGTGCTGCTGTCGCTGCTGGGAGCAGCTGCCGGCATTGTGCTCATGTTGCCGTTCAACGGAATGACGACGGGCACCTCAAACGCCGTCACCTTTAGCGAGGTCGTTTTCAGCCTGCGAATGACCCCGGAGGTGGTCGGCGTTGCGATTGTTTTCGCCGTCATCATGGGCCTGTTCGGAGGAATTGCGCCGGCGTGGCATGCCGCGAAACGGGAAATTCTGGCAAGCTTGCGTGATTGAATATGCCCATTGACGCTAAACATCATGACCTGCAAGGCCTGCGCATTGACCGGTCGGTTCCGGGCGGCGAGCCGCCTGGATGGGCCCGTCGCGTCATCCTCATCGGGATCGCAGTGGCGGTGCTTTGCAGCATTGCGGCGCTGGCATATCGCCTGCTCGCGACTGACACCCCTGAAGTTCAGGTCGCCCGTGCAACGGCGGAAAGCAGCGATGTTGGCGGAGTTGTTCTTTCTGCGACCGGCTACATCGTTGCCCATCACAAAATTAACGTGAACTCAAAGGTCACCGGGCGGGTGGCATGGATTGGGGTTGAAAAAGGCGACAAGGTGAAACAGGGGCAAGTGCTGGTTCGCCTTGAGGATGATGAATTCCGCGCCCAGTACGAGCAGGCCAAAGGCGCAACCGAAAGCGCCAGGGCATATCTGGAAGAACTCGAGCATGGCTCGCGGCCTGAAGAAATCGCCGCTGCCGAACATAATCTGGATGAAGCCCGTGCGACGCTGGCGGACGACAAAGCAACACTGGATCGCACTAAAGAACTCGCCGCCCAGGGCGTCGTCTCCAGGCAACTACTCGACGATGCGACCGCAAAATTCGCCGCCGATCAACAGAAGGTGGATTCCCTGCAAAAGACCTATGAACTGGCAAAGCTCGGTCCTCGAGCGGAAGAGGTGGCGCGCGCGAAGGGAGCATTGTTGCAGGCCGAAGGTCAGGAGGCCTACGCAAAGTCTCTGCTCGATGCGACAGTCATTCGCGCCCCTGTGACCGGGACTATTCTTGAACGCACCGCGGAACGCGGCGAACTGGTCACCTCGCAATTCGCCAGTGGCGCGGAGGGTGGTCCACAAGGAGAAGTGGTTGCACTGGCGGACTTGAATGATATCCAGGTCGAACTGGATATCGCTCAGGATGACTTCGCGAAGCTGGGGCCTAATCAGAATGGCATTGTGACGCTGGATGCTTATCCCGACCGGAAATACAACGGCTATATCGCGCAAATTTCCCCTGAGGCGAACCGTCAGAAAGCGACAGTGCAGGTCAAGGTGCAGATTGAAAATCCTGACGCTTATCTGCGGCCCGAGATGAACGCAACGGTGAAATTTCTCGCTAATGAAAACAGGAACGCGAGCGCGCAGCCGTCTGGCGTGTTCGTTCCGACTACGGCAGTGCGCGACCGTGACGGAAGGAAGGTCGTTTTCATCGCGTATAACAACAAGGCGATCCTGCGACCGGTACAAGTTCTGGCTCAGCGCAGCGGCGGCTTGCTGATACAGGGTCTTGTGGGGGGAGAAAACGTTATCACTGCTGGCCCGCAGGACCTCAAGAACGGCGAAAAGATCAAAATCAAGGGGCAATCATGAGTACAGCTACGATGCCAAATACAGCTACCCAGACCAAAGTGGTCCAGGTGCGCAACGTCAGCAAAATTTTCAAGCGCGATGCGTTCGAGGTGAAGGCCCTCGACGATGTTTCCATCGAGATCGCCGGCGGCGAGTTCCTGGCGCTGATGGGCCCCTCCGGTTCTGGCAAAACTACACTCCTGAACATGATTGCCGCCATTGACCGCCCGACCGCCGGCGAATTGCTGGTGCTGGGTGAAAATGTCTTCCGTTTCAGTGACGCCCAATCGGCGCGCTGGCGCAATGAGCATATCGGATACGTATTCCAGACTTTTAACTTGATTCCTGTGCTCACGGCGTTTGAAAACGTTGAATTGCCGCTGCTCCTCACTAAACTCAACGCGCAGCAACGCCGCGATCACGTGATGACTGCACTCAAGCTGGTTGGGCTGGAGGAGAGAGTCAATCATTTGCCCAAGCAACTCTCCGGCGGACAGGAGCAACGTGTGGCGATCGCGAGGGCTATTGTCAGCGACCCGACTCTAATACTGGCGGATGAGCCAACTGGCGATCTCGACAGTCATTCGGCGACCGAAATCCTGGAGATCCTAAAACGCCTGAATGAAGACTTCCACAAGACCGTCATCATGGTGACGCACGATCCGCATGCGGCGTCTTACGCACACGTCATCCGGCAACTGGAAAAAGGAATGCTCTTGCCACCCAGCTAAGCAGCGTAATCAGGCTACGGAGCGATTTGCGAGCATCGGTCCAGGCATTTCTGCCGGATCAGAAACCCACTGGTAGGCCCGGCGTCCGCTTCCGGTTGTCACGGCTGCCGCCTCGCCATAGTCAACCAGTCGATTCAGCACCGTTGTCACCGAGGCCAGAGGATCCCGGTGCCGCGCAAGCAGCGGAGGGGTTCGGCGCTGAAGTTCTTCGCAGACCTCGCGCGCGGCGAGGGGGCGTTGTGCTTCCATCAGCACCATGCGGCAGGCTTTCGTGAAGCCCGGCTGACGCCCGTTGGTCTTGCGGTCTACGAGCTCAAGCAGGTCCTCGCTCAACATTTCATCGCCAAAGAGGCTGGCCAGGCCGGCGATCGTCTGTTTTACCGTGCCGATGCGTTTCATGATTTCGGAACGTTGCTGCATCAGCTGTCTGAGTTCCTCGTGTGCGGCGCGAAGCACTTCCTGCACGTGCCCGGCCTCCGGAGTTAGAAATGACGCGCTTGATCCATTCGTGCTTACTGTCTGCATAAACCCCAGTCCTTCTTTCTTTGGCACCACGCTGTACGCTCGGCGCCGCCCCAGTGCGCGAAACGTCCCCTCAAACTCATCGAACAAAAGGTAACTTTTATGTTTAGACGCTTAATATAGGCAAAGCGTTAGTTGAAATTGCGCATTCCCCCCACTTGATGCGTTTGCTGCAAGATTTCCACAGTTTGAAATTCCATGGCCAGTAGCCTTCGTCCATTCCCGGAAGCCATCAAGGGAAGCTCTTTAATGCAGATGCGACCGTGGACTGGATAGATGCTTTCCAGTTGGTGCACCAGCTCTGCTGCATCCCCCTGTGAACCAGCTGCACTCGATTGAATTTACAACCGTTTACAAAATCGCGATTTTTGTTGACGCACTCAATAGAAGGAGTAAAACCATAATCGTTCTTTGACAACTTCTGATGTTTACCCGGTTGGCGCGGCGTCCGGGGCTCGAGCGAAGTCACACTCCAAACCGCAAGGTGAAGGAACGAGGGCAAGCAAGGGTCTATAGCAAAGCGCTGGTTGAGGCGAACAGGAAGACATGTTGAAGGCAAGATAGAGTCCCGAGGCGTTGGGTTGGTTTTTCCGGTTGGCGGTAAGCCCGGAGCCCGAGCAAAGATCGCATTGTTCCAACCGCAAGGACGGAACAACGACAGGTCAGCGAGGGTCTAAAGCGAGCTACTGGCCGAGACGAATGATCCCAACACCACCTCGGGACTCTTAATGTTTGTTGGTAACGATTATGTGGAGTGGGCGCAGACTGGCAGCCTCTAGCTGTTCCGAGCCGCTGAATTCGCTACGTCGTGGATATGACGGCTTTTGGTGCAGGCGCGCCGCGTAGAAGCCCGGCCGTGCTCAGGTCCTCGTCGATTTCAGGCCAGTGAATGCCGTAGCCGCCGCCCGCAATCTTCCAGTTTCGGCGCTGTAAACCGGTTGCGTTTAGCAAACGGGGATACCACACCAATGGCACAGTAATAGTTCGTCCGTCCCGCAGGCTCACGCTGAAGGCATCGTCGGTAAACTGCACATCCAGCACGCGCTCATCCGCCATTGATGCCGTAACTCTACTCCACAGTCGCCGCCAGCACTACGACGTGCGCATTACTCGGCAGCGTCAGGCTCTGTGCTGTTTTACCTGAAGTCAGCGCGAACCGGTATGCATACAGATTAAACGTCCGCTGGTCTTTGGTGCCGTTGTCGAAATTCCGATAGGCCATGGCCACGCCTTCCAACTCATGCGGATACTTCTGCGGCGTGTACCAGTCGCTCAGGCTCTGCACGAACTTCGAGGTGCTGCCATCGCTGTAAGTCACGGTGAAGGTCTGCGATGCCTGGTTGCCTTGAATGCCGGTTGCGAGCAGCATGAGAGTCTTGAAGCTCCCCGCCGGCAAAGTAACCGTTTGCCCGCTGCAACCAACCGCATCCAGTTCGTTTGCCGGGCCGAAATCAAACAGCTCCCCGCTGAACACTCGTGAAGGCGTAAGCAGGTTGGCCGAATAAGAATACCCATCGCCATCCAGCCCGCCGTTCGAGTACGTGGTTCCATCCGTGTAAATACCATTCAGGTTGAATTGCGAGGAGAGATCAACCGGAGTGCCTGTTCCCTTGGAACCCAGGCCAGCGCTCACCGCCAGTGTGAAGTTCAGAGTTTCTTTAATAGTGCCTGAGATGCCGGTGACGGTCACGGTCGTAAAACCCGTCGTTGCGGTGGGCGCAGCTTTCAGAACAATTTTTTGCTTGTTCGTTCCCTGCCCCTGAATGGCAGCAGTGACGCCCTTCGGCAGCGCGGATAGGGTCAGCTTTACCTTTCCCTGGAATCCATTCACATCGGTGATCGTGATCCCGGCATTGGCGGTCGAGTTCTGGTTCAGAAAGACGCTGGTCGGGCCCGACATTGTAAATCCGGGCGCGCCGACGGCCGTGTTGATCGCGCTGGCATATTGCGCCGCTTCGCCAGTGCCGACGAAGTCGTCATAAAGCCACATGAAGCCGCCGTTGATGCCGCACTGGCTATGCCAGCCGGTCATGATGCTTTGTACCTGGCTCGGAGTATCGACCTGGTCCCAAAGCCCCGGCCAGACCGGAACCGTGCCGAAATTCCAGCCTACGCAGGGATTATTTCCGCTTCCTCCCGCATAGGCCTGCAGATGCACTCCGTCGACCGTGCCCGGAAGCTGCGCGTTGATTTGCGAAACCACGCCTTCCCAGTAAGTATTGTCATCAAAGGCATCGGGCGCGACGTGGTAGCCAAGCTGTCCGAGCATCACGCCAAATTGCACCGTTGTCGGCTGATTGAAGCTGTTCTCATCATCGAAGTCGATGGCATCGAGCGCTGGGATTGCAGCCTTCAAGGCCTGAAAATCTTCATAAAGAATGCTGCCCGGCCCCGTTCCTTGTTGCTGAACAAGCGACGTAATGTTCTCCCAGTCGCCGTAATTCGACGACCCGATGCTGAACGTGACCCGCTTAACCGTGCCCTGCTTCAGCTGCGCCATGTCGGATGGAAAATCAGGATAGGTCTGGTTGCCGACGTAAACTCCGCCGGAAGTCAGCGGAAATTCTCCGTTGAAGTTCAAGTCGCCGGTGCTGCTGACTTCGACGCTCCAGACAATCGCTTCCGTGAACCCGGAGTTCTCGATCTCGGTAATGTTCTGCGACGCGTTCTTGTAGAACGGCCCGCCGCCAAAAATGCCGGTCAGGCCGGTCTGCGCCGAGGCCGAAAGCGCCAGAGCCAGAATCAGGCAGAAAAGGACTACGCAACAAATAAGAAATGAGTGTCGGGGCACGTCCGCCGATCGTAGTTTCATCGAATGCTCCACAGAACCTTAGCTACGGATTTGGCTACTTGCCTTGCTGGGCGCGGCTTCTGGCACAGTTCGGCAAAGCCCGACAAGAGTACCACACTTTTCAAGGGAGGAACCCGCTATTCACTCTGGTTGTCAGAATCAGGCGAAAGCCACGCGCGAAGACGGGTTTACCTTCCGCTGCTATACCAGATCGATCCCGGCGTGCGGAAGTTCTGGCCTTCGCCCCAGACCGCCTGGGTAGCAGTTTTGCTGTCGATGGCCATCTCGAAGTAGTCACCGAAGGGAAATGCGAAGCCGCTGGACTGGATGTATCGATAGCCGGGAGCGAAGCTTGAGAGCTTAGATTCCAGTGACCAGGTAGCGCCGCCATTCGTCGAACTGCGATAGAACGTGTTCCACCACGGCGCATTTCGAGTATCCATCCAGGCGATGCGCACATCTCCGGCTGCACCCGCGACGAGGGCGGGAAAAGCATGCTCCGTGCCAGCACGTGCGCTCGAGACCTCGGCCTTCACAGACCACGTCTCGCCTGCTGTCGTCGAAGACGCGAAATAAATCCGCTCCGGGCTCTTGTCCGCTGTACCCGAATTCCACAGAGCATAAAGCGTACCTGCACCGTCGGACGCCACCGTGATCTGCGCCCCCAGGTAACCCCATTCGCAACGGAAGGCCGAACAGTCCGGCGGCGCACCGGAGGCATCCATCGCGCTGGTGCTCCAGGTTTTGCCTCCGTCGGGCGACTTGCTAACGTAGAGATTCACTCGTCCTTTGCGCGCCCCGCTCCGCGTGTAACCCGCCCAAGCGATGAAAATATTGCCCTTGGGATCCACGGCTGCGCCCCCGGCGAGCGCACGCACCAACTCGAGGCTGGGGTTCATATTGATCGGCAGGAAGGTGATGCCGCCATCATGAGAAGCGGCAACCATAATCTTGCGCGCGCGGTTATAAGCCAGATAAACATCTGCGGCGCGAACCGCCAATACCGGTTTATCCGCGTCGACCGTCCCATGATCCGCGATCACCACCGACCAGCTCTGGCCGAAGTCGGCAGACTTGGCAACCACCGCATCATTCTTATGGTTCTGCAGCCAGGCTGCGTAAACTGTGCGATGGTCGGCTGGGTCAACTACGATTTGGGGATCAAATTGACCGGATCCCGGAGGAACGATTTCGCGCGGCGCCTGCCAGGTAGCGCCATTGTCGTCGCTAATCACCAGAATCATCGAGGGCAGCGGGCAGGAAGTGCAGCCGGGCACTACCTTATATTGCGGGTACAGAATATAAACGTGGCCGTAGCCATCGGCAGCAATGGCCGGCTCCCACTGATCACCCGAGTTGAATCCGACTCGAAGTTGAGGCGTGAAGCCGGGAGTGGCCGCCCATGCCAGCGAGGGCAAAAGCAAGGCGAGGAAAAACGACTGGACCAGCCCGGAGTTTCGCCGGAGACGAGTGGACACCACAGAACCTCAGACCGGCTGGGAGAAAGCCGTGCGTAGCTGGACTGTACCGCGAAAAACCGGACCGCGTCAATCGGGGGAAAAATACGTAGCAACTTTTTTGAAGAACCGGCAGTCTTATCTCGCAGGGAGGCGCGTAGTCTCTCTGGCAACTCCCTGGAACGAAACTCTTTAGTGTTCTCGGCCATTGTCATGTTTCGTGCGTCCCGGAGCTTGGGTATATGATTCCCACGTCTGACGCTCGCGCCCTGAACGTTTTGTTAAGCCGGAATATACCTTACGGCTTTGAAATGAACATGAGGAAAAGGGAACAGTCCTCTATATCAGATGGTGACAGCACGCCCCCCCCCCGGGCTAAATCCACACCTGGTCCCCGAACCGCGCAGCGGAGTAGCACTTTCTTATGGTTGTTCCGTTTGTTATTGGAGGTACAATCCCCGCACAGTTGAAGAAGTTATCGAGGGCGCAGGATTTGTGATTGCGGAGGTTCTTTTTGAACGGCACAAATGCATGGATTTCAAGAGCGAGCCGCCTCAAAAGGCGGTTAAGCCAACCCATCCTTCCCCGCCCCGTTATCTTCGCCTGAGCGAATTACCTGAAAACCGGACCCGGAAAGTCAAGTGAGTTATGGCTCGGCCAGGAACTCATACTCGTCAATCACTGCAGCCACAGCGACTTTGCCTTCCACGGCCGCCTGATCGACCCGAACCACCTTTCCCTTGCAACGCACGCGGATGCTCTCCGTCAGCGTGATCTCCGGAGGCAGAGTAAGGGTAAATTCGATCTGAGAACCTGCAGTGATGGCGGAATCGAGGTAGAAACAAATTCCACGGGCGCTCACGTCCCGGGTCTGCGCGGTTGTTTCCTGACCGCCGTTGCTGGCATAAGTCACGGCCACGGGAAGCCGCAGGGCGAACCGGCGAGTTGCACGTTTGTCTTGCTGGGGCTCAGCCATGACTCCTCCGGTAAAGTGATGTAATGATGGAGTCTGGCGGGCGGCATGTCAAGCAGGTACTTGCACCAAGTAGCCTGACGTGGGCAGCGGGTTCTTATGGTTTTCGTCCTCGATAACTACGACTCCTTTACCTATAACCTCGTCCAATATCTGGGGGAGCTTGGGGCTGAGGTGGTGGTGCGTCGTAACGATCAGGTCGGCGTTAGCGACATTGAAAACTTGGCGCCACAATGCATTGTCATTTCACCTGGCCCTTGCACGCCAAACGAAGCGGGCATCAGCATGAAGGTTATTCAACATTTCGCCGGGAAGCTACCTATCCTCGGCGTATGCCTCGGACATCAGTCCATCGGCCAGGCGTTTGGCGGGCGCATAGTACGGGCGAGTAATCTTATGCACGGCAAAACCAGCTCCATCGTGCATGACAATAAGTCGATCTTTCAGGGCCTTTCCATGCCCATGGTCGCCACGCGCTACCATTCGCTGATTGTCGAAGAAGGAAGCCTGCCGCGTGTACTCGAAGTGAGTGCCTGGACGACGGAGAACGATGGCAGCCGCACAATCATGGGACTTCGCCACAAGCAATTTCCGGTTGAGGGCGTGCAGTTTCACCCCGAGAGCGTCCTCACGAATGAAGGAAAGAAACTGATCGCCAACTTTCTCACCATCTGAACTCAACCTTCCCTGGCGAGTTCTACAGCTCTCAGCACCGCCTTCGCTTTGTTCATGCACTCCTCGTATTCGCGTTCCGGCTCGGAATCCGCCACGATTCCTGCGCCTGCCTGCAGGTACGCGCGGTTGCCTTTCATCAGCATGGTTCGAATGGCGATGCAGGAATCGAGATTGCCCGCAAAATCGGCATAAAGCACTGAGCCGCCATAAACGCCGCGGCGGACTGGCTCGAGCTCTTCGATGATCTGCATGGCGCGGACTTTTGGCGTGCCCGTCAATGTACCGGCAGGGAAGCATGCGCTGAATGCGTCGAGCGGATCGAGACCTTCCTTCAACTTGCCTTCCAATCCGGAAACGATGTGCATCACGTGGGAGTAGCGCTCGACATTCATCAGGTCGCGTACCTTGACTGATCCATATTCGCTGACGCGACCGAGATCATTGCGGCCCAGGTCCACCAGCATCACATGCTCGGCGCGTTCTTTTTCGTCTGCGAGCATCTGGCGCTCGAGCGCGGTGTCTTCGGCTTCATCATGCCCTCGCGGTCGGGTTCCGGCGATGGGCCGGTACTCCAGCTTCCGCCCAGTCACCCGTACCAGCATCTCCGGTGAAGAGCCGAGTACGTGGGTGTCCCCCATGCGCAGGAAGTACATGTATGGCGAAGGATTGACTCTTCGCAAGGCGCGATAGATGTCAAACGGTTCAACCCCCGGTTCGAAATCCAGCCGTTGCGACAGCACGGTCTGAAATACATCTCCGGCTGCGATGTATTCCTTGATGTGCTTCACCGATTCCAGGAACCGCGCACGCGGGGTCGCCGCATGCACTTTCATGTTCACTGCGCGGCGCGCCTTCTTTTGGCGGTTTCGTAACCCTCGCGAAAGCTTGCCCTCGAGCTCTTCGATCGTCGCGAGCGCCCGATCATAAGCCCTTCTGGGGCGCTTGTCCCTGACATCCACGGTCACAATGATCTGAATCTGATGACGCAGATGATCAAAAACCAGCACGTGGTCGAAGAACATCAACTGGCAATCTGGCAACGCCAGATCATCTTTGGCATGCTCTCCAATCCTTTCCAGTTGGCGCACCGCGTCGTACCCAAAGTATCCGACCGCTCCAGAGGCAAAGGGCGGCAGGCCGGGCAATTGGGCCAGCCGGTGGTCTCTCAGAATTCCCTTCAGCAGGTCAAGCGCGCTGCCCAGGCGCCTGTCGCGTTTCCTGCCATGCTCAATGGAAATCTCCCGCCCCCAGGCTTGCACCTTCATATAAGGCGCCACTCCCAGGAATGTGTAACGGCCAATGCGCTCGCCGCGTTCGACGGACTCCAGAAGGAACGCATGGCTCTGCTTTTGCGAGATTGCCACAAATGCCGACACCGGCGTCAACAGGTCGGCGGCAACCGACTTGACCACGGGCACCAGGGTCGCGCTTCGGGCCAGGCGCGAAAACTCACGATAACTTGGGAAGATCATGCGGGTTGCGGCCCATTATAGGAGAGCCATTCAGCACGTATCCAACCGCATACAGCGCCGGTTAACCCATTCCGTCATTACTCTCGTAATCAGCAGGTACATTGACGGATGAGTCACGACGTTGGAAGATGACACATCGGCCCATCCACGCAGGTGAGGGCGTATGCTGATCAAATTCTGGGGGGTGCGGGGATCGACTCCGACTCCTCAGCCGGAAAATATGCGTTATGGAGGGAACACCTCCTGCGTCGAGGTACGCCTCGGCGAACGCATCTATATTTTCGATTGCGGCACGGGATTTCGTGTGTTAGGGCAGGCCCTGCGCCATGAGTTCGGCGCGCGTGGAATCGAGGCCCGTGTTTTCGTCTCTCATTTTCATTGGGACCACATCCAGGGTCTACCGTTTTTTGGCCCGCTATACGACAGCAGCGAAAATCGATTTGAGTTTCATTGCTCCAGCCGCACCCGCAGCCTGAAGCGCGTGCTGGAAGAGCAGATGTCATCCCCGTATTTTCCCGTTGGCCTGCGGCAAATGCAGGCAAAGCAAACGTTTCACGACATCGAAGAAGGCCGCGTGCAGTTGGATGAAGTGACCGTCCAAACCATGTGGTTGCACCACCCGCAGGGTTGCATGGGATTTCGCCTAGAAACCAAGGACGGAATTTTCGTCTACGCCACAGACAACGAACCGGGAAACGAAGCCTTCGACAAAAGCGTCCGGAAGCTGGCCGAGGGCGCCGATCTTTTGATTTACGACGCCCAATATCTTCCCGATGAATACGAAGCTCGGCGCCGGGGATGGGGACACAGCCATTGGCGCGAGGGCGTGAATATCGCCATGGAGAGCGGTGCCAAGGAACTGGTCCTCTTTCATCACGACCCTGATCATGATGACCGCTGCATAGACAAGCTACTGCGTGATGCCCGCGACTATTATCCGAGCGTGCGGGCCGCATCTGAAGGCATGCAGCTTACGCTCAGCGCCGGGCATAAGTCCAAATCTGCACGGGCTGCAAAGTAGACTCCCTTCAATTTGCTCAAGCTTCTCCTGCACCTGAATTACAATAATCGCAGTCTTTCGCGCCAGGGCAGTTTCTCTCTCGAAAGGGGCCGGGATTGACGCAGTTTTCAGCACCGTGGCCACACGTGTCCGTGATTTCGGTCATTGACATTCTGCTGGTCGCCATCATCATCTATGAGTTTCTGGCGCTGGTAAAAGGGACCCGCGCCGCACTCATGCTGGTGGGCGTGGCCGCGCTGGGGATTGCCTTTTATGCCTCGCGCCTGGGTGATCTCTCAACCCTGAATTGGCTGCTGAGCACGCTGCTTCCGTACACAGTTTTTGCGCTGATTGTCGTCTTCTCGGCGGAGATTCGCCAGGCACTGGCAAAACTTGGCCGGAGGATTACATTAAGCCGTCGCTCGAGTGGTGACGGAGAGGCCTACGATGACATCGTTCTTGCCGCGAACCTGTTTTGCCAGAACCAGACCGGAGCGCTCATCGTCATCGAACGCGAAATCGGCTTGAGAACCTATATCGAGAGCGGCGTACCGCTCGATGCGAACCTCTCCTATGACCTGTTGGCCACTATTTTCCGGCCCAGCGCCCCACTTCATGACGGAGCGGTAATTATCAAAGACGACCGCATTGCCGCGGCGGCCTGTTTTCTTCCATTGTCAATGAACCCGGTGTTATCAACGCAACTGGGAACGCGCCATCGCGCCGGTATCGGAGTTACCGAGGAAACGGATGCGATTGCGGTAGTCGTATCGGAAGAAACCGGCAGCATCAGCGTGGCGGTTGGCGGGAAAATCGAGCGTGACATTTCGGTGGAGCAATTGCGTGAGCGGTTAGGAGACTTGCTCAGCCGGTACGTTCCACCGGCGACACTGCCAACGAGAATCGAAGCTGATGAGTCTCAGCAGAAGTTCAGCGGCGAGAACCCGGCGGAGCATGAGATTCCAGAGCAACACGTGAAAACAGAGAGCAATCACTGATGCGCGACTTCTTCCGGCGCCACGTCCTCCACAACCTCGTCCTGAAGCTTGTCTCTCTGGGGCTCGCGGTTGGATTGTGGCTGGCAGTTGCGCGCGATCCCATTGCTGAAGTCGGCGTGGACGTGCCGATCGAGTTCAACAACATTCCGGCGAATATGGAAATCAGTTCGGAGAGCATTCCGCGCGCACAGATTCGCCTGCGCGGCCCGGAGCGCATTGTTCGCCGGCTGCAGCCCAGCGAAGTTTATGCCGAAGTTGACCTGCACAACCTTCATCCGGGCGAGAGAACTTTCGATCTGACGTCGCAACAGATTCATCATCCCGCCGATCTGGAGGTGGTGCAGGTCGTTCCCAGCGAACTGCACCTTGCTTTTGACGAACGACTGGTCCGGCAGATCCCCATACAACCCCGCGTCATTGGAACACCCCGCGCCGGCTATGGCATAACGAGCGTCACGGTAGATCCCTCGACCCTTCTGATCAGTGGCCCGAAGAAACACGTAACGGCCATTGAGGCAGCAACCACCGATCCGGTCGATATTAGCGGCGCCATGGGCCCGCTCACATTTTCGCGCCATCCGTATGTTTCCGATCCGTTGATCCAGGTTGCAAGTTCAAACTCGGTGAGAATTATCGTGACGCTCCAAAAACTTCCTACCGTGAGCAACGCAACTCCCGAAAAACGATAATGACCGCACCCACGCGACAACTGTTTGGCACGGACGGCATCCGGGGCGTGGCGGGCGAATTTCCTCTCTCCGCGGAAAGCACCTACCTGATCGGGAATGCGCTCGGTCACAACCTCATTCGATCCGGACCCCAGCCGCGTGTGGTCATAGGGCAGGACACGCGCGAATCCAGCCCATGGATCGCCGATCGAGTGACCCTGGGATTGGCAGCAGCCGGTTGTGACGTTCACAGCGCCGGAGTCATCACCACTCCCGGAGTCGCTTATCTGGCGCGGTCCTGCGGCTACGCGGCCGGAGTGGTCATTTCGGCCTCCCACAATCCCTGGACTGACAACGGGATCAAAGTATTCTCAGGTACCGGTTACAAATTGCCGGACGAAAAAGAACTCGCCATCGAGCAGGAAATCTTTTCGCTGCTTCACCAGCATGCCGGGCAGATTCCGAGCGCTTGCAAGCCCCAGGCCAGTTTGCCGGGCGAAGCAGGGCTTCGCCGCGCATACATCGAATGGCTCGCAACCAATGTCACCGCCGATCTAAGCGGGTTGCGCGTGCTCGTGGATTGCGCCAACGGTGCGGCCACGGCGGAAGCGCCGGAGTTATTCCGAGCTGTAGGTGCGAATGCGGCCTTCATCAATGCTGCCCCCGACGGCCACAACATCAATGACGTTTGCGGCGCACTGCATCCCGAATGCGTTGCAAAAGCAATCGCGGAGCAACCCGGCAGCTTCGATCTCGGCGTAACGTTCGACGGCGATGCCGATCGCGCCTTGTTCAGCGACGCCGAAGGACATGTGGTCAATGGTGACGCCGTGTTGCTCATGGGTGCGCGTGACTTGCAATCGAACGGGAAACTCCCTGGCTCAACTGTCGTCGCCACCACCATGTCGAACATGGGTCTTGAAACCGCGCTGCGCGCTGCCGGCATTCGCATGCTTCGGGCCAACGTTGGCGACAAGTATGTTCTGGAAGAAATGCTCAAGACCGGCGCCATTCTCGGCGGTGAACAGTCCGGGCATATCATTTTTCGGGACGGAGAAGCCACCACCGGCGACGGCCTTCTTACCGCCCTGCGAGTGATGGCCATCATGGCGCGAACCGGCCGTCCATTGGCTACTCTTGTCTCTGACCTAAGAGTTTTCCCGCAGATTATTCAAAACGTCCCGGTGCGCGAGAAAGTTCCGTTTTCCCAGGTGCCCGCGATCCACGAGGTGATTCAATCGGCCGAACGCGAACTCAACGGCAAAGGCCGCGTTGTGGTCCGCTATTCCGGGACTGAGCCGCTGGCGCGAGTAATGGTGGAAGCGGAGTCGGAGGCAATCATGCGGATGCTTGCCGGAAAAATTACCAGCGCCATTAAGCAAGCCTTGGGTGCCTAGGACCTCTCTGTGAGCGTCATTGAAGCCCGAAATCTCGTCAAACTTTTCACCCAGCAGGAGCTTCTTTCTGGCCGAGCGGCCAATTCATCGGTCCGGGCGGTTGACGATGTTTCCCTCGAAATTCATTCCGGCGAAACCCTGGGATTGATTGGCGAATCAGGCTCGGGCAAAAGTACCCTCGGCAGAATGCTGCTGCGGCTCATTGAACCGACAGCAGGCAGCATTTATTTCAATGGGCGCGACCTGCTGGCCACCAGCCCCGGCGAAATGCGCCTGCTGCGCCGGGACATGCAGATCATTTTTCAAGACCCGTTCGCCTCACTCGACCCCCGCATGAATATAGAGAAGATCATTGCCGAACCGCTCATCCTGCATTCTCATGAGCAGCCACGCAACGGTCGAGTTCGGGAGCGCGTGCTCGAGTTGATTCGCGCCGTTGGCCTGGATGAATCAGCTTTGCGGCGCTACCCACACGAATTTAGCGGAGGCCAGCGACAGCGTATCGGCATCGCCCGCGCACTTGCTCTCCGGCCGAAATTTGTTGTTGCGGATGAACCGGTCTCGGCACTTGATGTCAGCGTCGGTGCACAGATTGTCAATCTGCTGGCGAAGTTGCAACGCGAGTACGGGTTGACCTATCTTTTTATTTCGCACTCCATGCCGGTGGTGCGGTACATCGCTGCTCGCATTGCGGTGATGTACCGCGGAAAACTGGTCGAGGTGGGCGCCACTGAGCAGATCACCACAGCGCCTCGGCATCCCTATACGCGAAGCCTGCTCGAGGCCACGCCCGAGATAAGGGCGTAAGCAACTCCGGCCCCCTTGTTTCCTCTTTTTTACCGGTGTAAACTCCGCCTCTGAATCCCAAGGAGTTCGCCATGGGTACTGCGTCTGTAACACCCCCCGCCCCGGAAACCGCACCTCTCTCTCAGTTCCAGCGGATCCTGAGTACCTTTATTGCGCCGGGCAAAACATTTTCCGACCTTCGCCGCAGCGCCAGCTGGTGGGCGCCCTACCTGCTGATCGTCGTCGTCTCATTTGCCTTTGTATTTACTATGGAACGCCAGATCGGGTTTGACCAGCTTACGAAGAATGCCATCGCACAATCTTCGAGAGCCGAGCAGTTTGAAAAGCTCCCGCCCGACCAGCAGGCGCAACAGCTGCAGTTGGCTTCGAAAATTACGCGCTACATCTCCTACGCTGCGCCGGCGATCTCCCTGGTCATCTTTCTGATAATTGCAGCCGTCCTCATGGGGACCTTTAATCTGGCGCTTGGTGCGAGCGTGCCCTTCAAAGTTGCGTTCGCGATCATTATCTACGCCAGCCTGCCGGGCGTGATCAGCGGCATTCTGGCCATCGTCTCCATGTTCGCCGGAATCGATCCGTCCGGCTTTAACGCGCAAAATCCCGTAGCCTCAAATCCCGCCTACTTCATGGACCCGGCAACCACCAGCAAATTCCTTTACGGGATCGCATCGGCGCTGGACGTTTTCGTGATCTGGACGATTATCCTCGTCGGGATCGGTTTCGCCGCGAACAGCAAGGTCAAGCGCTCGCCGGCTATCGGGGTGGTTGCAGGACTATATCTGGTCTACAAAGTGGCGGCAGCAGGTCTTTCGTCACTGTCCTGAGTTTCACCTCGCCTGGTGCTCAGGACGGCATGCGAGACGCTGCCAGACACTACTCGAAAGGGCATTCTCGCCCGCAGTAAGGACTGATTTCGCACCCCCGCGAGGCGCTGATCGCTGCTTCGCGGGTTAGCCACCCCCCCACCCCCCCGGGTACTGTTCTTTAGAATCATCATCGTAGCGCGACGAGGTGAGTCAAAATATTGAGCGCCAGAGAGTTGCACGTAAAATATGTCGGAATAAGGAGTTATTGCCATCGGTCTTTAGATTATCTGTCAGCTAAAGCCAAGGCTTCAGGATAGGCTATCTGGCGGGGACGTCAAGAGGCCGGAGGTGCATTGGGAATGGGGCGAAGGTCGCCCCAGGTGAGCCCTGACTTGGACCAGCGAATTTCGCGCAGAAAATTCCTTTTCGGGCCTGTGGCTGCTCCCGGCTAGCACGGGGTCCCTCGACTCCGCAGGATGATTCGTGAGCGAATCATCCCGCTTCGCTCGGGATGACAGAATAACGCGAAGATCCACAACAGAGACAAACGCTCCTTTGTGTCACGCATATCGGCCTCCACGCAGTGGTTACGGTCCAGCGGCGAAATAAGTTTCAGACGGGGGGAAACTGGAATGCCGCCCTTTGAGGACCACCGCCGAAGGAGTTTCCCCTGATATTCCTATCCAGCCTAAAATTCACTCATGCAGATGGAGATCGCGAAGGCGGGAGTCGTCTATTTCGGCATTGTGTTTGCGATCGGGTTCGTGCTGGGGGCGGTTCGGACGTGTTTCGTGGCGCCGCGCGTTGGCGAACGAAAGGCCGAACTGATGGAAGCCCCGGTTATGCTGATTGCCAGCATAGCCGCGGCTCGATGGGCGGTGGGCTACTTCAAGGTTCAGCATCTGGCCGTAGACCGCATTCAGATGGGCGTGCTGGCTCTGGCGTTGTTGTTGATCGCAGAACTGCTCACGGTGCGCCTCGTCCGGCGCATCTCTATCCGGCAATATTTCGCGACGCGGGATCCGGTAGCGGAAGGGGTGTACTACGTGCTGGTGGTGCTGTTTGGGGTGATGCCGGTGGTGGTGAGGTGAATTCCGCTCACGGGAATTCGTTCCGCTGTTTCCCGGCTTCCGGAGCGATCTTGTTCTTTCGGATCGTCCCGAATTGAAACCTTATCCAGCATAATCTCCGGCGGTTCGGCGGTTTCGCCGCCGCTAAGCCATAGAATTCGAATGGCGGATGAACGTCTAGGAGGGTATTGCCAGTGGGTACTGGACGGCGTCTGCGAAACGTTGAGTGGTTTGCAGCCACTCGGGTTCAACTCCCTTGCCCTCCTCGGGTCACTCGACAATAAAGTTTTCTTGCATTCACCCTGAGCGCGGACTATCCTAAAGTTGTTTCGCAGACGCCGTTTAGGTTCCAAAGCCCCGAGTCAATCTCGGGGCTTTCGCTCTCTTAGGCTGTGTTCCCGACCTTTGAGTGCCTCGTTCTCTTACAGGGTTTCCGCGCTACGCAATCCGCTACAGGCCGAGCTTTTTGACTTCTTCGTTGTAGTACTTGCGGTAGAGGATGTCCCATTCCTGGCTGCCTTCGAGGATGGTGCGCTTCTGGCTCTCGATTTTCTGGCGGGCGGCCTGGTCGATTCTTTCTTCCTGATTGAGCAGGTCTTCGAGGATCTTACGGACCTCAAGGCGGATGGTATTGCGGTCCTCAACGAAATCTACTTCGCTCATGTCGGCCAAAGCGTCGGTGATCACGTGCGCCACCTTGTTCGCCTTGTCGCGGCTGATTCTCACAACACCGCCTTGTACTTGCGCACCAGTTCGTTCTTCACCTTGCGGAACATTTCCTGGTAATTGGCGCCGGTCTTGCGCATTTCATCGGAATAGGCCTCAAGAATGACCCGGACTTCGTCATTGATGCGGTCCTCGAGCGACAGCTCTTCGAGCATGGCAGCGTGCACTTTCTCGGTCACGGCTGCGGGAGTTTTGGTCTCGATGAACTCGCCTGCAATCAGTTTTTTTGTGACTTCGCGGGCCAGGTAGCCCACATATTCCTTGGAAAGCAGCATTCGGATGTATTTGTAAGCGAGTAGTTTAGCATACGCTGCCGGCGCCTTCGCCAGGGCGCCCAGGCCCCCTTTAGCTGATTTTCGGTCGTGGGCTTACGATGGATTGGTGCAGGCGGAAATGGCAGGCAGCGCTCGAAGTGAGAAGTCAGCGCAACCGGAGATGGTGTTCATTCCGGAAGGATGCTTCCTGATGGGGTCGGAAACCGGACAGGATAACGAGCGGCCGGTGCGCCGGGTTTGGGTGGATACGTTCTGGCTGGCGGCCACGCAGGTGACGAATGCCGATTACGCGCGATTTGTGGACGCGACCGGAGCCGGCGCGCCGCCATGGTGGAACGATGCGGCGTTTTGTCATCCGGAGCAGCCTGTGACCGGAGTGTCATGGGATGAAGCAGCGAAGTATTGCGAGTGGCTGCGAAGCATGAGCGGACGAGGCTACCGGTTGCCCAGCGAGGCGGAGTGGGAGCGGGCGGCGCGCGGCGGCCAAGAGCAGAAGCTTTTTTCCTGGGGAGATGAACCTCCGCACTCGCTGCCAAACTACGCAGAGCGATGGAAGACCGGGCCGGAGCGGGTACGTCAATATGCCCCGAATGATTTTGGGCTTTATGACATCTGCGAGAACGTGCATGAGTGGTGCCTGGATTGGTACCAGGCCGGGTATTACGCGGTCGCGCCGGAAAAGAATCCGCGCGGCCCGGCGACGGGAGAGAGAAAGAGTTCCCGCGGAGGGTCATGGAGACATCACATCAAGGTTTCGCGATGCGCTGCGAGGTCCAGCATTCCTCCCCAATTTAAATATGCGGACTATGGGTTTCGCGTGGCGTGTGATCTTTAGGGGCTCAGCACAGAGACACAGAGTCACAGAAAAAATTTGCTGCGCAGTTAGACGGCGGAACGGCGGGAAAGAATGGAAAGAATTTCACGCAGTTCGTGCTTGATGTGTTTCAGTTCGCCGCTGGTGCGCGCAGGGAACGGCAGCGGCGCCTGCTTCTTGTCGGCTTTCAGTTCCGCGCGCATGTGCTGGCGCGCTCCCGCGATGGTGAATCCCTGATCGTAGAGAAGCTGCTTGATGCGCAGCACGCTTTCGACATCCTTGCGGCGATACATGCGCTGCCCGGTGCTGCTCTTGACCGGTTTGAGCTGCGGGAATTCAGTCTCCCAGAAACGCAGAACATAAGCCGGCAGGCGGCAAAGCTCGGCGACTTCGCCGATGCGGAAGTAGAGCTTCTCCGGAATGACGATTTCGCCGTCATCAGCGCCGTTTCCCTTTGCCGCAGCTTTGTCTCGGCCGCTCATGACCGCAGGGTTGCTCCTTGTCAGCACGAAAATACTACCTGCGTTTCTAGCATGATGCGGCTTTCGGAACAAGGGTGATTTTCAGGCGGAACACGGGTTTTAAGCAGTTAGGGCACACTTCTTCGTCCCCTGGTGGCCAAAACCTAACAGGCTCAGCGGCTGGCGAGCCTAGTTCGTAACTGCTGCCGAGGATCCAGGCATGAAAGCATGCACAACTCTCCGGTTGGTTCCTACAATTGCAGCAGCCGTAGTCACCAATGTTATTTAGCACTCCGTGCGGCTGCCGCGAAGGCCCTTACTTCCCCTGGAAGACCGGCGCGCGTTTTTCCAGGAATGCCTTGATGCCCTCCTGATAATCTTCGCTGTCGTAAACCTGCCGCCGCAGCGCCTGGATGCGCTCGTAGCCCTCCGGGCTCAGCGGCCGGGCATTGCCCAAAACTCGCAATTCCTCTTTCAAAATGCGCTGAACTAACGGCGAGGTCGCACAAATCTCTCTGGCCAGCTTCATAGTGATTGGCTCCAAGCGCTCGCGCGGCACCACGTGATTAATCGCGCCACAGGCCGCCATGCGCGCCGCCGGCACCGGCTGCGCTGTAAAAAGCATCTCCTTGATGAAATGTGTTTCGGCTACCTTCATGAAGTTCAGCGCGCCAGCAAGGTTGTAGGGCACGCCCAGCTTTGCCGGAGTCAAGGCAAAGGTGGAATCGTCGGCAGCCGTGATCAGGTCGCAACTCAATACCAGTTCGCAGCCGCCTCCCCAAACCGATCCCTCGACCATGGCGATCACCGGCACGGGGTGGGTCTCAATGGCGCGTACAACCTTGCGCAGAGGGTCGTTATAGGTGAGCGGGTCACGGCCATTGGTGGGCAACTCGCGCACGTCATGGCCCGCCGAGAAGACTTTTGCGCCGGGCGTTGCCCGCAGGATCACTACTCGCACCTCAGGCGGTTGCATTCCGGTGAGCGCAGACGAAATGTCGTCGATCAACGCCCGACTTAGAGCATTGACTTTGCCATTGTTCAAGCTGATGGTTGCGATTGCATCACGAACTTCCGTCATCACAAGTGACATCGCTCTTCCTCATTCCAGTTTCATGGAGTTCTGCGACAAGTATAAAAGGAAGGTTGGGATGCGCAGCGATGCGGAGGTACGACGGGATGGGCGGGCTTGCCGGGAAAATTTTTTTCAGGCCCGGCTTTTCCGCCCAAGAAGACGGGTCCGAACCAGCCCGCCTTCGTTTGTTGTTTAAGCCAATCGTGCCTTAGCGGTACCCGCCGCCGGGACGCCCATATCCCCCTATCCCCCATATCCACGATTTCTTCCAGCGTCCAAACATGGTCGCTCAAACCAGCGGCCATGCCCGGAGCGATTCGCAGCGTCTTGTGAGTCCGGGCGAAGTTGTAATAGACGGGCCGCCCGGGAATCATCCTGACTGATCCAAATGGGCTTCAGTCCAATTCCTGCGGTCAAGAATCATTGGCGGCTCGTAGGTTCTGCCTCGTGCGAGGCGCCGCTCCTCGCGCCGCGTGGTCCAGAGCAGGACGGGGCCGAGGAGCGCCGGGAGTATCCGCGAAAGGCCTGCTGATTCGCGTTTGAATTCCTGCCGCAAGGTCCAGATCCGTTCGCTGGCATTGGCATCTACATTTCGGAATTCCCGCTCCATGGCCCACAGCGCCGCGCCGTAAATGCCGCTCAGCCGGTGCATCTCGCGCGTAAAGCGTTGGCGGACGCGCGCATCCGGCCAGTTTTTGTAGCGGTCCCAGCCGGATTTCAAGGTCCGGGCGATGCGATACAGGCTTGGCCCGTTGATTTCGAAATCGCGCCAGAAAGCCCAATCGAGAAAGCGCTTCGAATCTTCGCGGGAAATTGCCGCGTGCTTGAAATTGAACTTGAACTGCCCGTGAATGTCGGCGTAGTCGACGTTGGGCAGCAGACGATCCTGCTCCGACATCTGCTGATATAGCGGTGTCCCCGGAACGGGCGTGTAGAGCATGAACTGGTGAAAGTCGGTGTTGTGCGAGACGGCGTGCTCGATTTCCGCGACGATATTGTCGGGCGTATGGTGCTCGAGGCCGATGATGGTCGAGCCCTGGACGCGAATGCCATGTTCGCGCAATTCGCGCGTGAGTTCGCGCGTGTCGCCCCCTTGCAGCTTGCTATAACCCGCGCGCGGCGATTCGAGTCCCATCCACAGCCATGAAACCCCAAGTTCTACCAGTTCCTGCATGGTGTACTTGCGTATCGCGTTGGCTGAGGCAAAGACCGACAGGGTCCAGCTCTTGCCAAATTGCTTCATTAGTTCGAGAAGACGCAGGGCGCGCTCACGATGTAACAGAAAGTTTTCGTCCATGACAAAAAATGAATGGACCTTGAGTTCGTCCTCCAGGCGGCTCATGACTTCGAACAGTTCATCGCCGGTGCCGAAAAAATTGACGAATTTGCCCTTGCCGCCGAAAAACGCGGACGTGGCGCAGAAGTTGCAACCCATGGGGCAGCCAACCGAGGGAATGATGGTTGCGGCGGTAGCGCCTTTGCGATCGGGCAAACAAATGCCCATGATGCGGGTGCGCAAGCCGGAGACGATGGCGGGATGGCGGATGGGGGCAGATTCGTCCTCTCCAAGATAGCGCCGCATCCAGGAAACTCCCTCGCCGCGCACGATGTGGTCGGCGTCAATCATGGTTTCGATGCCCGGAATGGCAGCTGCGTGTCCGCCGACCAGGATGACCGATTTCGGCGAGAGTTCGCGCGTGATGCGGCACATTTCGCGCACCTTGCCGACGTTCACGATGATCGAGGAAATTCCCACGACGTCGTAATGATTAGAAGTGAGTTCGCGGGCGAAGGCTTCGCGGGTTGGAAAATCGAGCACGGTGCAAGGCGCCGAGATATTCTCCTGAATGAGCATGATTCCCCAGGAACGATGAAACATGCGCAGTGAAAAACTGCCCTGGGCGCGGGTGACCTGATTATGGTAGAGCTCCATCGGGTTGATGGAGCGGCTGCCGAAGTTATCGTCCTGCGCGTACGGTCCGAAAACCGAACTCAGCAGGATGCGGGCTTTTGTACCCTTGGGATGTTTCTCGATGGAATGGGACTGACGGCCAGGCTGAATGGTAGAAATGGTCGATTTCATTCACGATCCGTTCTCCCCACATGCCGTTCATCTATGGTAAATAGTTTCGGGGGCGTGGAAAGGGATCGCCGGAAGAAAACACAATAAAATTACAAAGACGATTGGACAGTTTAGCCGCGGGACTAGAGAACGAACGAGCCAGCTTGGGGGGATGATCTCGACGCTTTCTTAGCATTTCTGGCCTGCTAAGACTATAGTGCTTTCGACATATGACCCGGCCGTGCGGGAGGTAGCTAAGGAGCAAGAATGAACCGTCGTTTTTGGGTGGTCCCACTGATCAGTTGGCTCATGGTAGTAAGCGCTGGTGTGTGCGCTCAGGATGCAAGCCACAACGAAGAGATTGTGGCGATACGCGCAGCGCGCTTGATTGATGGCAAGAGCGATAGCGCCGTACAGGATGCCGTGGTGTTAGTCGCAGGCGAAAAGATCTCTGCGGTCGGTTCAGGGCTGGCGATTCCCGCGAAGGCAACCGTGATTGATCTGGGAGATTCAACGCTCCTGCCCGGATTGATTGATGCCCACACACATCTGCTCTCCCAGATGGATGGATCGAACCTGTCGTTGCAGGATGTAGAGATGTTGCGGATTGTCGCGACGCAGAGCACCGCCGAACGGGCATTGCTGGGTGCGAAGCTGGGGAGAGAGGACCTGGAGGCCGGGATTACGACGGTACGCGATGTGGGAAACTCCGGGGTGAATGGCGACGTCGCGTTGCGCCGCGCCATTGAGCGCGGCTGGGTGATCGGTCCACGCATGGTGACGTCAACGCGCGCTCTGGCCGCACAAGGAGGGCAGTTCGGGCCACTCACTCCCGCGGCTCAACCATTGATCGAGCAGGAGTACGTGACCATTCACGGGCCGGAGAGCGCACGCCAGGCCGTGCGACAGGCTCTCTACGACGGAGCGCGCTGTATCAAAGTCATTGTGAATGGCTCGCCGGCAAATGTGACCCTGGATGAGATGAAGGCGATTGTGGACGAGGCCCATACCGCCGGCGTGAAAGTGGCGGCGCACGCCATCGGCGACAAAGCCACGCGCATAGCCGCCGAGGCCGGGGTTAATTCGATAGAGCACGCGTATACAGTCCAGGATGATGTGCTGAAGATGATGGCCGAGAAACACATTTTCCTGGTGCCGACCGATGGCACGCTTAAGACGTTCGTGGATATGAGCCTCGGTACGCGCCAGCCGAGCGAGAACGAACGAGCGGAGATGGAAAAAGAAAATGCGCCGTTCGTCAAACAGGAACAAGAGCGCTTACGGCGGGCGATAAAGTTCGGGGTGCCCATCGCGGCTGGGTCAGACATGTACCTGACCATGCCTCACATGACGCGTGGGCAAGCAAGTCTGCTGGTTTACGAAGCTTATGCCGAAGCGGGCATGACGCCGACGGAAATCATCCACGCGGCAACGCGCAATGCCGCGGAATTACTAGGCATGCAGGACCGCATCGGAACTCTCGAGCCAGGAAAGCTGGCAGACATCATCGCCGTGCCGGGTGACCCTCTGAAGGACATCCGGGCGCTGGAACACGCGAGGTTCGTGATGAAGGGCGGGGCGATCGTGGTGAATAAGAAGTAGATCGAATTATCATCGCCTGACCGTCCGGAAAAGTGGGCAGACAAGAGTCTCGGCCTTGATTATCCCCGATTCACTGCTGCGAAGCTTTCAGGCGGCAGACGCAGCAGCTTCGCGGGTCGCGATTGAGCGCCCAATCCAGGCGAACGCGAACAGGGTCAATCCTCCGAGCCACGCGCCCAGGCCGAAGTTTCCCGAAAACCGATATGCGATCACGACACCTAGCGCAATCAGAATTGCCGCAAGGAACAGGAACATTCGCATCCCATACAGAGTAGCGAACGGGAAGTAGTGCGCGCCCACAAGGATCATCAAAGCAGGAAAAAACCAATTCAGCCTGAAGAGAGCTATCGGCACAAGAAGCAGCATGGAAAAGGGAAGCACAAACGCAACCTGCATTCCGAGCCAATGGAAACGGTTCTCTGCTTCGATAATCGTACTCCTCGGTGAAATCCAGACACACGATTGGCGAGGTCGGTGGGCGGACTTGCAAACCGATGGATTTCCAGTTACAGGCGTAGACTCTTCGTGAGCTTTATGCGGCGCGACCCGATCGAGCTGGAAATTTTCAAGAACATTTATCACTCTATTGCGGAGGAGATGGGCGCAGCTTTGCGCCGCACGGCTTTTTCTCCCAACATAAAAGAACGGCGCGACTACTCGTGCGCCGTGTTTGATTCTGCCGGGCAGGTGATTGCCATGGGCGACCACATGCCGGTGCACCTTGGCTCGATGCCGATGTCGGTTGCGGCTGCGATCGGGAAATGCAACCTCCGGCCGGGCGACGTCGCAATGCTGAATGATCCGTTTCAGGGCGGGACGCACCTGCCGGATATCACGCTGGTGGCGCCGGTTTATTTACCTGCGAGGAGCAAGAAGGCGGATTTCATTGTGGCTTCGCGCGCCCACCATGCCGATGTGGGCGGCGCTTATCCGGGATCGATGGGATTGTGCCGGGAGATCTATCAGGAAGGATTCCGAATTCCTCCCGTGAAGATCATGAGGGCAGGAAAAATGGTGGGCGATGTTCTGGCTCTGCTGCTGAATAACGTTCGCACGCCGGATGAGCGCGAAGGCGATCTGGGGGCGCAGATTGCGGCTTGCCATACGGGAGCACAGCGCCTGAGGGAGGTCTGCGGCCGCTACGGAGTTGCGCGGGCGAAGCGAGCAGCAAAGGAGTTGATGGATTACTCGGAAGAAATGATGCGCGCGTTTCTTGCCGAGCTTCCCAAAGGGAGCTATTCGGCTGAGGACTTCTTGGACGACGATGGAATCAGCCAGACGCCTGTGCGCATTGCGGTGAAACTGGGGCTGAACGACAAGCGCGGGCGACGGGGCCTGCGCCATATGGCTGTTGTTGATTTCAGCGGAACCGATCTCCAGGTGGAAGGCAGCGTGAATGCGGTGGAAGCGATTACGTTTTCGGCCTGCTTTTATGCTTTCCGTTGTTTGCTCGCGGAAGATGTTCCGGCAACAGCCGGGCTGATGCGGCCGATTCAGGTGCTTGCGCCCGAAGGCTCGGTGGTAAATGCGCGGCCGCCCTCCGCGGTGGCAGGGGGCAATGTTGAGACGTCGCAGCGAATCGTGGATGTTCTGCTGCGCGCGCTCTCCGAAGCGATTCCTGCGAAAATTCCGGCGGCGGCCTCGGGCACGATGAACAACCTGACAATCGGAGGGATAGATCCGCGCATAAAACAGCCGTTTGCTTATTACGAAACGATTGCAGGCGGCATGGGAGCGCGTCCGACGAAGCGTGGCGTGTCGGGCGTGCATACGCACATGACGAATTCGCTGAACACGCCCGCGGAGGCGCTGGAGTATGCATATCCGCTGCGGGTACGAAAATATGCACTGCGAAAAAATAGCGGCGGCGAAGGGCGATTCCGTGGCGGAGACGGAATTGTACGCGAAATTGAAGTTCTCACCGACGCCGAAGTCACCTTGCTTTCGGAGCGCCGCACACGTGGGCCGTATGGACTTCGGGGTGGGAGTGATGGTCAACCCGGCCGAGCTTTTATCGTTCGAAAGGATGGATCATCGCAGTCAATGCCCGGGAAGTTTAATGTGAGGCTAAATAAAGGAGAGAGAATCCGCATTGAAACCCCGGGCGGGGGCGGTTGGGGAGAATAAGGAGGGAAACTATGCACGTGGTCAAGTCGGTTGGAGTTCTGTCTGTGGCGAAGATCGTCGGCATGCTCTACGCGTGCATGGGATTACTGATCATGCCCGTGGTTCTTCTTGTCGCCTTTGTGGGCACGCTAGCCGGAGGACAGAGGAATCCTATCGCAGGTGTAGTCGGCATTGTGCTCGCACTTTTCCTGCCAGTGTTTTACGGAGTGCTAGGCTTCGTGATGAGCGCGATTGGATGCCTGCTCTACAACCTGTTCGCTCACTGGATGGGAGGGTTCGAGGTGGAAGTCGAGTTAAAGGGTCCGGGCGCGATGGTTTAGTTACCCCACGAGCTGATTGGCTGAATGGCTTCGGGTCCGGTTCTGGCGAGGATCATCGCTGCCTCAATACTCTGCCGCCATGAACTGACGAAAAAAAAGCTAAAAATCCGTGGTGAGTGTAACGTGATGTAACGCAATTCGCGTTACGCCCAGCCATAGAGAGAACGTGACCGCAATCACAGACGTTTGCCGCGCCCGGGTTCGAAAATCCAAAAAGAATTTGTCGTCACCTTGAGAGGAGCTAATGAGCGGCCGGTTCGGCTCCCGTCTGGGTCGGGGTGTGGCTCTGATCTGGTCTATAACAACCATTGCGTACTGGGCCGTCGTATCCATCGCAATTATTCGCGATGCGACTTTTCGCTTAAGTATCGGCGTCATAAAAATCACCGGAAGGGCTGCGCTCTGGCCAACTCTGGGGCCAGCAGCGATTGGGCTGGTCGGCCTTATATTGATCCTGTCACACCTGAGACGGGGCGGGTGGCTGCTCGGCGCATATTCCTTGTATTGGGCCGGTGTACTAATCGCCGGACTGCCATCAATCTGGAATGCGAAAACTTCCTTCTGTATGCGGACGATATGCATTACGACGCCTTGGATTGGCCGTCTGCTTCTGTTCGCTCTCGCGAGCGCGTTCTTCCTCGTGGCACTATGGAGCTATCTCAATGCTCGCCGACTGCCCGACCACTCGCCAGCTTTCTAAATGCTCATTAATTCGCTTGCTCGCAATCAAGCACTCTCAGGGCAGCGACTTGGGTGAAATCAGGCGTTAGCATTCATTGACCCGGCGCTTCCCGAAGACACTGTCGTAGGCTCAATCTGCAGCTCGGCGAGGTCACGAGGACTCTCCATTGCTATCTGTTCTGGTGTGCTTCGCATGTTATAACCGGCTTGAACTCCGGTGTCACTCTCCAGCAAATTGAATTATTACCGCCGCATTCTGAGCACGTATTTGCGCCCGGGGCGCAGCCAGCTTTCTTTCTGGCACGACACGCCTGTAGCGAACCCTGCCGCTCTTACCGGAGAGCTGGGCGAATACTACATGGATTTTTCGCAAAAAGCGGATTACGCGGGCCCGCACGACGGAGCTGGCATTCCGCTGCTCGATTATCGCGGCACAATCGGGCTGCAATACAACCCCATCGCAATCGCGCAATGGGGACTGGGAAATTTTGGATGGTTTTGCCGGACGGGGCATGCAGAGCGCAGAGACAAATTTGTGAGAGCGAGCGACTGGCTCTGTGAGCATCTGGAAACGAATGCGCATGGCGTGTGGGTGTGGAACCACTACTTCGACTGGGAATATCGGAGCACATTGCGAGCGCCATGGTACTCCGGGCTGGCCCAGGGGCAAGGAATTTCGTTGCTGTTGCGTACATATAAAGAGGTTAGTGATGATCGCTATCTGTGCGCAGCCGAGAAGGCGTTCGGCAGCTTTCTGCAGTCGGACGGTGGAGTTGCATTTACCGATGGCAATGGCGATGTGTGGTTCGAGGAATATATCATCTCTCCGCCGACGCACATTTTGAACGGCTTCATCTGGGCATTATGGGGAGTGTACGACTACTGGCTTGCGACCGGCAGCGCGCTGGCGAAGGAGCTGTTCACGGCGGGCATACGCACGCTGAAGAACAAGCTCGACTCGTACGATCTGGGATTCTGGTCGCGTTATGAGCTCACGGGCACGCTGCTGCCCATGATCGCGAGCCCGTTTTATCACCGTTTGCACATCGTTCAGCTCAGGATGATGTACCGGCTCACCGGCGAGAAAGTTTTCAGCGACTATGCGGAGCGCTGGGAGCGATATGAGCAGAATCCGTTCAAGCGCACTCGCGCGCTCTGCTACAAAAGCGCATTCAAGCTCTGCTACTACTGAGGACCCGTGAAGATCCTTTATGTCTCGCAGTATTTTCCGCCTGAGATGGGAGCGCCGGCGGCGCGGGTTTCGGAGCTGGCGGAAATCTGGGCACGAGACGGACATCAAGTGACGGTGCTGACCGGATTTCCTAATCATCCGACTGGCGTTGTACCAGCCGAATATCGGGCAAAGCTGCGACGGCTTTTGATACGCGAAGAACTTGCCGGGGTCGAGGTGGTGCGTACGTGGCTGTGGCCGCGGCCGAACCGCAAGTCGTACGAACGAATTCTGAACTACAGTTCGTTTTTCTTTTCGTCTGCAATCACAGGGTTATTCCTGCGCAAACCTGACGTGGTCATTGGAACGTCACCGCAGCTGCTGACGGCGCTTTCCGCCTGGTGGCTGGCCCGGGTGAAGCGTGTACCGTTCGTGTTTGAAGTGCGCGATCTCTGGCCGGAGTCGCTGGGGGCGGTCGGAATGGCGGCGGAGGAATCGGCGCTGTATCGTGTGCTGGGGAAACTTGCCGCGTTTCTTTACAAGCGCGCAGATCGGATAGTGGTGGTCAGCGGAGCGTTCAAGAGTATTCTTTGCGAGCGCTGGAATGTTCCTCCAGAGAAGATTTCCGTTGTGCCGAACGGGGTAAAGACGGAAAAGTTCAGCCCGGCGGCAGGGAATGAAAAGGTACGAGAGCAACTGGGATTGCAGGGCAAATTTGTGGCGACCTACATCGGCACCCTCGGCGTGGCGCATGGTCTGGAGACTCTCGTAGAAGCTGCTGCCCAGCTGCAGAACTCAGCCCCGCATGTCGAGTTTCTGCTGATCGGGGACGGCGCGGATAAAGAGCGGATTGCGGCGATGGTCGAGGCACGCGGGATTACCAATGTCAGGTTCTTAGGGCAGCGGCCTCGCGAAGTGATTCCGCAATATATCTGCGCATCCGATGTGTGCCTGGTTTTGCTGCGAAAAACTGAGCTGTTCAAAACAGTGATCCCGAGCAAGATGCTGGAATTCATGGCCTGCGAGAAGCCGTTGGTTCTGGCCGTGGATGGCGAAGCGCGAAGAATCATGGATGAAGCGCGGTGCGGACTTTTTGTTGAGCCGGAAAATTCCTCTGCACTCGCTGAAGCAATCCTGACCCTAGCTTCTGACACGGCGGTGCGCCAGCAGCTTGGAGCCAACGGCAGGCGCGCGATCCTGCAGAAATATTCGAGGAAGGCTACGGCTCAAAGCTATCGCGAAATTCTGAGTAGCGTGGTGAACGCAAGCGCCGTTCTACTGGACTGCGACGATGCTGACGGCCGTGGCCGCTTGCATCGCCGCCTCGAGCGTGCGTCCGGCTAGCGCCTTAGTCGCGCTGGTCGGGACGAAAAGAATATCGTCGGCCTGCATCGTCAAGTCAGGTGCTTTGGCCTCGAGAATTTTCTTCAGGTGCAGCGGGGTTTCGGTCATTCCGTCAGGGCCTTTACGAATAATGCGCGCGCCGTTGAGCTGCGCCGTGTGACCGGTGCCGCCGGCAAGAGCAATTGCCTGCAAAACCGTGAGTTGGCCGTTGTCCATCAAAAATCCACTGGGACGGCCCACGTCGCCGACGACGTAAACGATATCAGCCTTGCGAACGATAACAGTATCCCCGGGAGACACTGGAACATCGCTTTCCGGATGGTCGGACAAGTTGCGGGACAGCGGCACAGTCACAGGGTTCTCAGAACTATCTCGGTGAGTAATGGTTGCACTGCGTCCGGCTTTCTCCGTGAGCCCGCCTGCAGCCGAGAGCAGATCGAATAAGCGCTGCCGACCCGGTATCGGATAAATACCGGGGCGCGCAACTTCTCCCATAACGCTGGCGCCCTGCGAAGTGGACTGGTCCACTAAAAGTGAAACGTGGGGGTCCACCACGAAATGGCCTGCAGAAAGGCTCGCCTGGATTCTATTTTGCGCCTCTTCCACTGTCAGGCCGCCGAGGTGAACGTAGTTAATCAGTGGCAGATAGGCATCACCCGAATTGTTGATGCGAGTCTTTGTGGTGAGGTCGGGGACGTTGTAAACGCTGACTTCGATGAGATCTCCGGGCCCGAGGCGAGGAGACGACGATGGTGAAGTTTGCGGGGCTGGTTCGAGCGATCGAGCAACTGCGTCCTGGGCGACAAGAGGTATCGAGCAGCAGAACACGAGAACGGCCAGGGCCCAGATACGCCCGGTTCGCGCTCTCGTCCACGCCCTCATCGCATGAAGTTTAGCATCCGGAAAAACCGTGAGAGGTAACCGCCTGGGTGCAAACGCTTTCATGTCTGGCACGTACCTACAAAGGAATATCCGTCAATGCGGTTAGAAGATACGATTGCAGCAAACGGGAGATAACAACAACGAGTTCAGGTCAGGGCACGTGAGACGGAAACTGGATCGCGTCCAGAAGGAGTCGCGTTGGCCGTTGTCTTTCTGACCATATTCAGTATTTCACTGATCTTTTCGCTGATCCTCACTCGAGAGGTCCGCGATTTCGCGACGCGAAGAGGATGGGTGGCGCGGCCTGTTCTCGAACGTCATCTCCATAGCCGTCCACTGCCGCGGTTGGGCGGAGTGGCGATCTTCCTTTCGTTCCTGTTGAGCCTCCTGGCGGCATTCGTAATCCAGTTGGTCAGTCCAGCCGGGACATACTTTTTTTCCGCGAAAACGGTACTCGCGATTCTTCTGCCGGGGGCGCTGATCCTGCTGCTCGGCGTGTATGACGATGTTCGCTCGGCAGGCCCTTACGCAAAGTTTGCGGTACAAGGGGTGGCGGGTGGACTGCTGTTTCTCGGCGGTTTGCGAATCGTCGATGTCCCGCTGCTGTTCGGCAGCTACCATCTCCCGTGGTTCCTGAGCCTGCCGCTCACCATCGCGTGGGTGCTTGCGATCACCAATGCATTCAATTTGATTGACGGCCTGGACGGGCTGGCCGCCGGTTCGGCGCTTTTTTCAACTCTAGTTTTCTTCGTAGTGGCCCTCATCAGCCATTCCGATTTTGCCTCTCTCACATCACTTATCCTTGCCGGAGCAATTCTAGGATTTCTGCGGTACAACTTTAATCCAGCGACCATTTTTCTCGGCGATTGCGGAAGCTTGTTTATTGGCTTCATATTGAGCGCGCTGGCGCTGGAAGGAGCGCAGAAGGCGCCGACGATCGTTGCGGTTGCCATCCCGGTAGTTTCGTTCGGGCTGCCGATCCTGGAAACGGCAATTTCAATTCTGCGGCGATTTCTCAGCGGCCGGCCCGTATTCACCGGGGATCGTGAGCACATTCATCACAAGCTGCTGCAACTTGGCCTTTCGCACCGTCAGGTAGTGATTGTTCTGTATGCGGTTTCGGCGGTCTTCGCTCTGCTCAGCTTGTTTCTCCTCTGGCCCACGGGGAAAACTCTCGCGCTGGTATTGACGGTGCTGGGATGCGGAATCTGGATGGGCGTGCAGCACCTGGGTTATCTCGAGTTCGGTGAGCTGCGGCGGATCGCGCAGCGGACCATTGAGCAACGCCAGACTTTGATCAACAATCTTGCCATCCGGCGCGCTACCGAGGAGCTGAAAAAAGCACGCGACTATGCGCAGGTTTGCAGAATTCTGGTTGCCGCGTTCGATGCCAACGAATTCGAAGCCTTCGATGTTTATCTTTACGCCTCACTGACGGAGGTTCCAACTGGCAATGTTCTGCAGGTGGTCTCCTCAAGCAGCGAAGATTCGTTGCAGCACTGGCAGAAGCCGGCCAGTTATTTTGGTCACGAGCTGGCGTCTGCGTGGAGCCTCAAGCTGGATCTGGTCACAACGCGCAACCGTCGCTGGGGCTCAATCACGTTGTATCGTATGTATGGCGGGCGGGATTTGCAGCTGGATATCAATCTTCTCACTTCCATTTTTCCCATTGCGCTGGCCGACGCGCTGGAGCGCACATTACATTCGAGGGTAGAAGAAATCACTCACATGGACTCGCCAGCGGAATTCGCAGTTGCCCGCGCCGGTTGAACGCAATTTCGAACCGCATAATTTCTTCTGCATTATCCACAGCAACGAACCACTCCTGTCACTTCTGGCACTGTACAATTCGATTTACGTTTAGTGTTTTCCCAAACACCACTGGGCCGAATCTGAATGGCGGAAAGACTTACCGGGCAAGACATCCACTTTGTCGAATTGCAGACTGCAGTTTTCTGCGTCGAGTGCGAGCTGATCAGCAAAAACAATACCCCGCAATGTCTCGCGTGCGGCAGCCGCGCTGTGCTGAGCCTCTCGCGGGTGCTGGGCGGATCGTTACGCGGAGAACGCGCCCACGTGATTGCCGATGCCGAACTCGATCACCTGGTTCGCGAATTGCTGCGAACCGTGCCGAGCGCTGCGCCGCAGGTAGAGAACCGCGCACCGGCTTCTTTCTCTCTGCTGGCTCCTTCGCGGCATCACGCTCGTGCCACGCTGGCCAGCGCCCGGTCGCAGTGCAGGAGCGAGGTTCACGAGATCCATGCGGATGAGCTTGATCTCGAACCTGCGATAAGCGTGATTGCCGAGCGAGCCCAGGCCTTGACAGGCGCGACAGGCGCCGCGATCGCGTTGCGTCAGGGGAACGAGATGGTTTGCCGTGCACGCACCGGCAGAACTGCACCCGATCTCGGAGTGCGGCTGCAGACCGATTCCGGCATTTCCGCGGATTGCGTTCGCACCGGAGAGATTATGTTATGCGATGATGCGGAGGGAAATCCCCACGTCGATCTTGCGACCTGCCGGCGGCTTGGAGTGCGATCTATCCTGGCTGCGCCGCTCCGGCACTTCCGCCGCACGCTGGGAGTGTTTGAGGTGCTGTCGGGATCTCCACATGCGTTCGATGGCCGCGACGTGGCGACTATGCAACTGCTCTCCAGCATGATGGTGGCGGCGATCTCGCGGATTTCAGCCATTCGTCCGAACCGCCGGTCCGTGTAGGAAATTACCCAGCTTTCCTGATCACCAGAGCGGAATTTTTAGAGCCGAAACCAACGCAGTTGCAGACTGCATGTTCGATGGCGGCGGTACGCCCGGCATCAGGCACATAATCCAGATCACATTGAGGATCGGGGCTTTCGAGATTGATAGTGGGGGGAATCTTGCCGTGCTCCATCGCGACCACGGTTGCCGCGAGGCTGGCTGCGCCGCATGCGCCCTGTGCATGTCCGATCTGAGACTTCAAAGCTGACATGGGAATTCGATGGGCTCGTTCGCCCAGTGCAATTTTCAGCGCCCGCGTTTCCACGCGGTCGTTCATCTCCGTCGAAGTGCCGTGCAGGTTCACGTATTGAATATCCTCCGGGACAAGTCCGGCTTCGTCGAGTGCGAGCGTGATAGCGCGGGCTGGTTCGTCCGGGGAGTCGCTCATGCGCACTCGATGGAAAGCTTCGCAGCTCGAACCGTAGCCGGCGATCTCCGCGTAGATGCGCGCTCCGCGGGTGCGAGCGTGATCATATTCTTCAAGAAGAAACATCCAGGAGCCTTCGGCAAGAACGAAGCCGTCGCGATCGGCGGAAAACGGACGTGACGCCCGTTCCGGGGCATCGTTCCATGACTGCGTCAGGGCATGCAGCATGGTGTAACCCTTAATAATTCCCGGCGTAATGGTGGAATCGACTCCACCCGCGAGGAAAAGCGGCTGCACTCCGGCCTGAATATGTTGGCAGGCGTAACCAATCGCATCGGTGGACGACGTACACCCCGCGGTGACCACATGGCTGTAGCCGCGAAAGCCGAAGCGCATGCTGATCTCGCTGGGAATGGTTCCCATGGTGCCGCTGGGAATGCAGAAAAGGCTGACCTGCTTCACCCGGCCCGAATGCCAGAGCCGGTATTGCTCTTCGGAGAATTCCTGGGCGCCGCCGCCCGTGCCGAGAATAACCCCGATCCGGCGCTTCTCTTCCATCGACATGGCGGAAGGATCAATGCCGGCATCGCTGAGCGCCTCAGTAGAGGCCGCGATGGCCAGTGGCACGACCCGTGAAACATGCTTGCGCTCGCGGGCTTCCATCCACGCCAGTTCGTTGAACTCGGGAATCTCGCCCGCGATGTGGACTGGCAGCTCAGAAGGATCGAAGCGGGAGATGCGCTTGACGCCAGACTTGCCGGCGAGAATCGCGCGGCAGAAGGCCTCTTTTCCAATACCATTCGGGCTGACGATGCCCATGCCGGTGATCACAACACGTGCAGCCATGTTTTAACTCAGATGCTACGAGCTACAAAGATGTCACAATGAAAATGGGATAATCAAGCGCAGATGCCACTCGGCCTCTACATATCGGTCCCGTTTTGCCCGGTCAAGTGCAGCTACTGCAATTTCGCCTCAGATGTGTTCTCCCGCAGCGTTTTCGCCGGCTATATCGATCGCGTTTGCGCCGATCTCGGCAATGCGCGAAGGATGAGCGAACTGGCCGGAGCGGGGTTCGATCCGGTAGTTGATTCGATCTACTTTGGCGGCGGAACGCCAACGTTACTCGATATAGCGCAACTGGAGAGGATATTTGTCACCATTTCGCAAAATTTTGAAGTGAGGCCCCGGGCGGAGATCACGGTGGAGTGTGCCCCCGGCACGCTGGCGCCGCCGATGGTCGATGCATTGGCCCGCTGGCGGGTGAACCGCGTGAGCCTGGGTGTGCAGTCGTTTGTCGATCGCGAGGCGGCCTCAGTAGGACGGCGGCATGATCGTGCAACCGTGCTGCAAGACATTTCGCGGCTGCGCGCGGCAGGAATCGAGAATCTGAACATCGATTTGATTGCCGGTTTGCCCTACCAGTCGGCGGAAAGCTGGGCGGTTTCACTCACTGAAGCCATTGCGACAGGCACTCCACATGTGAGTGTTTACATGATGGAAGTGGACGAGGATTCCAGGCTGGGGCGCGAACTGGTTGCGGGAGGAACGAAGTATCACGCGCACTTTGTGCCTGATGAAGATCTGGTTGCCGATTTGTACGAGAGCGCGCGCGCGACCCTGGAAAGCGCGGGCATTCACCAGTACGAAATTTCAAATTTTGGGTGCGCGGGATTCGAGTCCCGACACAACTTGAAGTACTGGACGCGGCAGGCGTACCTGGGATTCGGAGTCGACGCGCACTCCATGTTGCTCTCTGCCGATGGCGGAGTGCGGTTTGCGTGGCCGGAGTCATTGCAGGAGTATTTGGCCACGCGGCAGGTGACACCAATCAGTGTGACGAAGCGGTCTGCTTTGGAAGAAACGTTCTTCTTGGGCCTTCGGCTCAACAAAGGCGTTGATCTGCGGGAAGCTGAATCGCAATTCGGCCGTGATGCCGTCGATGAATATCTGGGAGTAATTGGAGACTTGCAGACGACAGGCCTGCTGGAGGGCGATGGAGACGCGATCCGTCTGACGAAGCGTGGACGGTTGCTGTCCAACGAGGTTTTTCAGCAGTTTATTTCCGTGCCGGTGAAGACAGGCTAAACTTTTCGTCCAGCGGTTACTCCATCCGTATGATACGGGTCCACCTTTTCACAGGGCCGCAATTCAGCGCATACCTGCGGTTTCTGGGACGCGGATTGGCGCTGGCGGCAAAACTATCTCCACAAGTCCGGTCGCGACGTCGTAGACGAGCCCAGATATGAGCCACTCCCCCGGCAACGCCGGCACCGCCCGCAGCAAAGCAACATCGAAGGCAACCGCAGCGCGTGGATCGGTGACCGCTCGTGTTTTAAGTTCCGCTTCCTGTATCTGAAAATAGTGCGCCAGCAGGGCGGGGTTGCCCGTAAGCCGGGTGATGCCGCAATCCGTGTGCTGAAGCACGATGATATGAAATTCGCCTCCCCCTCCGGGTATCTCCCCGGCAACCTCACCGATTCGGCCGAGAAGGCCCAACTGCTCCAACAATGCCGGAGTGATTCGACCGCCAATGTTACGTATGACGACGGCTTCGCCCGGTCTAATTCCAAGTACATGAGCAGGATCCACACGCATATCCGCGCAACCAATAATGATCGCTTTGACGTTTGGCAGCGCCAGCGGAAGCGAGGGCATGAGCGTGCCGATGGCAGACTGTTGCGCTGCAAAGTTTTTGTTACGTTGTAACATCGAATCAAAACCATTCATGCTGGTTTCTCCTTAATAGAGGTTGACGACACTTTGTTCGATTTCGTGCAGAGGCCAAGGTTCCGGCTTTTTCACCGGGCCTGCACTTCGCTCGCGACTTTCATGGTTTGAAGAGTTTCCATATCCTTTCTAAACCGGCGCTGTTTATCGCCGCCGGGATCAAAACCCGCGTAGTAGGTGAGAATGTTCTGCTTCACTGCCTCAGGGAGAACCCGGTCCGGGTTTGACACCAAACGAGCCAGCAAGTCTCTGTAAGTTTGATCAGCCAGAGGATACTCTCCGCGCTGAACGTGATCGCCCGTGTCGAGATCGAGGTTGGGCAGTTTCAAAGGATCTTCGGCCCTTGCGAGCCCGTCGAGTATCTGGCGGAAGCGGTCCACCGTGTGATTCACACTTTCCAGATACCACTCCTCGGTTTTTTCATCGGGAATCTTGATGGCGAGATCGGACGCAGGCCCGATCTTCGGAATAATCTTCACCACCACGGCAAGCAAGTGCGAGCCGACGCCGGGGCCGTGATACGTGCGCTGCCACTTGCGGTCGTAATTGGTTTGAGTGACGCGTTGAATAAAGATGCGATAGGCTTCGTCGTCCGGAGGAGGGGGAAATTGCTTGCGATGCAGCACCACCTCGGCCTCGGCAAATGCGGGAATGAAGCTGCGCACAGAGGTTCGGTAGCTGTGCAGCGAAGGATGAGCGCGTCCCAGCACCTCGTGGATATCGAAGCCGTAAGTGCTGATGAAGGCCTGCTCCAGGAACTTGCGCGGGACCTTGAAACCGATGAAACGCAGGTAGGCTGGTGGAGCGAAGGCCGTATCGCATAGTTCGCCGATGTCAAACGCAAACTCGGTACGAATGTGCCCGTGCGGGCTCTCATCGTAGGTTACAAATGGGCCGAACCTCTTCTTCAGCTTGGGAAATTCGACGCCAGTCGCGGGATTGATAGCTTCGGAGTGTCCAATGGTATCGCCGAGATAATGCGAAAGAGCGCCGATGGCAAAAGCATACTCATCGATGGTCCGGGCGTGGGCGAGCATCCAGGTGATGAAGTCGCCAGTGCGAACGTAATGCGTCAGGTTGCTGAAAAACTGCTTGCCGAATGGGTAATAGCCCATGTCCTGAATGGCCGAACCGCCATAGGCGTACGCATGCGCCTCTTTCAGTTGGTCCTCGGTCGCGCCGGGGAACTTCGACAACAGCAGTGGACGGATGGACCCGTTCCATGCCAGATCAATCAGCTCTTCGTGGGTGAGCACGGAGTATGCGCCGCTATTCGTGACAAGCGAAATCAGAATGAATATCGGCAGCAGTTTTCGGATGCAGGTCTTCAGATAGTATGCGGCGTGGAGCATCATTACCACCCTGCACCGAGGGCAGGGCCGGGAATTATGATGCGAGTCGGAAGAGTCGCGGAATGATGAGATGTAAAGCTGGAGACTATATTGTGCAGAGCTCTATATCGGTAAGGGCAAAGTCCTTTCCTTTGGCCAGGACCGGCTCGCCTGACCATTTCGCCAAAGCATACGTGAAGCAGTCTCCAAAGTTCAGCCCCGCGGAATGGCGCCCCTTGCCGTAAGCGCGCCACGCGGAACGTGCGATGTCGATCTGGTCAGCGTCTACTGGAACGATTTCCAAGCTCGCTCGCACCACGAAAAGATCGAACTCGCGCCCGGCCGCTTGGCCTCGCTTCGATTCCAGCACAATCCCAGTTTCAAGTACGCTCGCGGCCGAAATCCGTCTCCTATCTGCCTGTATGATCGACTCCAGAAATTGCTGGCGTTCAGGCTCGGCAAGAAAAATCGCGAGCACCGCGGAAGTATCGATGACCATCAGCGAGGCAGCCCATGCTCGTCGTAATTGAGGATCTCATCCGGCGCACGGGAATCCAGCGTTGGCATGGCATCTACGCGGGCAAGAATATCTTCTACTTGCCGGGCCAGCACGCGACTCCGACGCCCCGCCTTCAACTTCTCCAAACGCTCTTCCAGCGATTTCTGAATCGCCTCGGTAATGGACTCGCCGGTTTCCTCGGCAATTTGTCTGGCCAGGCGCTCGGTAGATTCGTTCTTTATGCTTAACGGCACCTCGTCTATTATAGCAAGGAATATATAATTATATAATTATAGATTAGTAAAGGGTGAATCCACAATGAGATTCGCGCAGCCTACTGAATCAACCCTCCATTTTCTTCCTGCGGCGGAATCACCACCGCTGCCGCTACCCGGTCTCCTGGCTCAAGCTGCAACAATCTCACGCCTTGCGCGGCGCGGCCCGATTCCCGAATCCCGCTCGAATCCATGCGGATGATCTTGCCATATTGGCTGATCAGCATCACCTCGGAATCTTCCGTGACCTGCGCGATCCCGACCACTTTGCCGTTGCGCTCGGTGGTCTTGACGTTGATCACGCCGGAGCCGCCGCGCCCCTGCAGGCGGTATTCGTCAGCGGGGGTGCGCTTGCCGTATCCGCCTTCAGTGACGGAGAGAATGAGCGAGCCTTTGGGCGGCAGAAGATCGGCGACTTCGGCAGTTGCTTTATCATCTTTCGCGGGCGAGGGCGCCCGCGCCACATTGGCATCTTTTGGAGTGGTTGCCATGCCGACGATATAGTCTTTGTCGTCAAGCCTCATCCCGCGAACGCCGCCGGCATTGCGGCCCATGGAACGCACGTCATTTTCGTCAAAGCGAATCGCCTGGCCATCATGCGAAGCCAGGAAAACGATCTGCTCGCCATCGGTGAGGCGGACGGCGATCAACTCGTCGCCTTTGTCAATGCTGATGGCGATGATGCCCGAGGCGCGCACGTGGCAGAAATCCTTGAGCTCGGTCTTCTTCACCGTACCGTTGCGCGTGGCAAAGAAGATGTATTTGTTTTCTTCTTCGAGATCGCGCACCGCGAGCAGCGTGCGAACGGTCTCTCCGGGTTGCAGCCCAACCAGGTTACCGATGTGCTTGCCTTTGCCCGCGGCGCTGACGTCGGGCACTTCATACACCTTTAACCAATACACGCGCCCGGTGTTGGTAAAGATAAGAATGTAGGCATGGGTCGAAGCAATGAACAGATGCTCGACGAAATCCTCGTCGCGCGTCTTCATGCCGGTGCGACCCGTGCCTCCGCGGCGCTGCATGCGGTAAGTTGAAATCGGCGTGCGCTTGAGATAACCGCCGTGGCTCACGGTGACTGCAACTTGCTCATCGGCGATCAAATCTTCCAGGCTGATCTCGGCCGCTTCGTCTTCGATCACGGTGCGGCGCTCGTCGCCATAGAGCTTCTTTATTTCCTCAAGCTCTTTCACGATTACGCCGCGCAGTTTTTTCTCCGAGCCGAGAATGGCTTCGTACTCGGCGATGTTCTCGCGCGTAAGGCCCAGCTCTTTATTGATTTCATCGATCGAGAGCTTGGTCAGGCGATGAAGTTGTAATTCGAGAATCGCGTCAGCTTGAATGCCGGTGAACGGCTTTTCAGGATCGAGCTTCGGCGCGCGGCCGGTAGTGTTGATATCGATTTTCTTGCCGGCGAAGTATGCGACAAGATTGTCGCGGGCATCGGCGCGGTTGGCGCTGCCGCGAATGATCGCAATCACGTTGTCAAGGTGATCGAGCGCGGTGATGTAGCCCTCGAGTATGTGCTCGCGGTCTTTCGCTTTCTGCAGCAAAAACGCCGTGCGGCGGCGCACGACATCCACGCGGTGATCGATAAAGTGCTTGATCGCCTGGATCAGGCCCATCTCTTTTGGCTGGCCATTCACCACGGCGAGGAAGATCATGCTGAAACCTTCCTGCATGGAGGTGTGCTTGAAGAGCTGGTTCAGCACCAGCTGCGGTTCGCCTCCGCGCTTGAGCTCGACGACGATTCTCATTCCGTCGCGGTCGCTCTCGTCGCGGATGTCGGAGACATCGTCAATGATCTTGTCGTTAACCAACTGCGCGATGCGCTCGATCAACCGGGCCTTGTTCACCTGATAAGGAATTTCAGTGACGATAATGGCCTGGCGCTCTTTGGTGATGTTCTCAATCGCGGCCTTCGCCCGCATCATGAAGCGGCCGCGACCGGTCTTGTAGGCGTCGAGAATTCCGGCTTTGCCGTGAATGATTCCCGCAGTCGGAAAATCCGGGCCTTTGACGATGCTCAAGATTTCCGGCAACTGGGTTGCGGGATTGTTCACCAGCGTAATGGTCGCGTCGACGATCTCGGTGAGATTGTGCGGAGGAATGTTGGTCGCCATGCCCACCGCGATGCCGTTCGAGCCATTGATAATTAAATTCGGAATCCGCGTAGGTAGAACGACCGGTTCGAGCGTGGATTCGTCAAAGTTGGGAACGAAGTCGACTGTATCTTTATCAATGTCGCTCAGCATTTCTTCCGAAATGCGGGTCATGCGGCATTCGGTGTAACGATAGGCGGCGGGAGGGTCGCCATCGACAGAGCCAAAATTTCCCTGACCATCTACCAGCGGGTACCGCAGCGAAAACGGCTGCGCCATGCGCACGAGCGCGTCGTAAAGCGCCGTGTCGCCATGCGGATGATATTTTCCGAGACACTCGCCCACCACCTTGGCGCACTTCACGTACTTGCGATTGTGCAGAATGCCCATATCGTGCATGGCGTAAAGAATTCGCCGATGCACCGGCTTCAGCCCGTCGCGCACGTCGGGCAAGGCGCGGCCAATGATCACCGACATCGAGTAGTCGAGATACGACCGCCGCATCTCCTCTTCAATGTTGACCGGTTGAATGTTCAGCGCGCCCGGGCCGGGAGCGCCATCGCCGCCCGGAGGAGTTAACGGAAGCTGCGGATTCTGTGGCTCATCTGCCATGGTCTATTTCTCTTGTAGGCGCCTCAGCTCAGACCTTTGTGCGGACAAATAAATGCGGGTCTAAGTTGTTGTAACTATTATGATTGCTAAGGATTGACCTGTTCTGATTGTAGCATTTTTTGGCGAGTCGCGGGCCTTTGGAGGAGAGAAAGATTAGGCCGGGCGTCGCCAAGGCAGGATGAACAGGGTCATCCTGTGATATTGTGTGCGCGCTTACCTGGCACGAGCATTCTGTTCCCGGAGTTACGATGTACCATCGGGCCCGCCTAACTGTCCCCGTGCTCCTCGTCCTCGCAGTGTCGCAATCCTGCGGCATTGCGTCGGCTCAGCTCGAAACCCGCGGGAGCTTCCAAAGTAGGGAAACTGAGCCATACTCTGTTGCTTCTGGCGACTTCAACCATGACGGAAAGCTGGACATAGCCGTCGCGGGGGTATCTCGCGAGCAGCCAGATCTCGGTGATGTTCGGCAACGGAGATGGCACATTTGGCTCGCCGAATGTCTACCAGGTCGGATTTGAACCCTATGTCGTGGTAGCTGCCGACCTCAACCTCGACGGTAATCTTGATCTTGTGACGGCCAACTACGGCAGCGCGAACGTGAGCGTGTTGCTGGGCAAGGGTGACGGCACTTTTCAACCGACTACGGAGGCCAACACGCCGCAGCAGCCAGACTTCGTCGCGGTTGGGGATTTCAACGGAGACAAGATACCTGATCTGGTCGTAATCGATTACCTGAGCGATAAGGATACAGTTAGCGTGCTCCTGGGGAACGGGAACGGGACATTCCAACCGCCAATTGACACGGTGCCGCCGAATACAACGTTTTCCATCGGCCTCGGGGACTTCAATAAGGACGGTAAGCTGGATCTCGTGACCGGTGGGTTTGAAGGGACGACGTCCGCGGTCGGCGTATTGTTCGGAAATGGCGACGGGACCTTCACGCCGGGCGAAACCTATTCCGTGATCGTCAGGGGGGAGATTACAATTGCGGACCTGCGGGGTGATGGAAACCTCGACATCGAAATGGCCACCGGCGACTCCCTTGGAGTTATGCTAGGCAACGGCGACGGTACGTTTCAGTTGCCAACCTACTACGATACCTTCGATTTGGCTTACCCCACCTGGACCACGGCCGCGGATATAAACAATGACGGCAAACTCGACCTTCTGGCGTCAACCTTCGCGAATTACGGTTACCTGGATGTTTTTCTGGGTAATGGCGACGGCACGTTTCAGCCGGCAACTTCGTATGCGGTGGGGGTCAGGCTGGACTCTCTTGTCGCTGGAGACCTGAATAACGATGGCATGATAGATGTAGTAGTCGCAAATCAGAGCCTTACTGTCACGAGCTTGTTGAACACCGGCGTGGTCACCTTCTCGCCAACAACCCCGCCCACCTTCCCGGCGCAACTGATCAATACCGCCAGCGCGCCGCAGACGGTGCAGCTCACCAACACCGGCGGCAGCGACCTCTCAATTTCCTCCATCAAGCTTCAAGGGCAGGGTTTCAGCATGAACAGCAACTGCGGCTCTTTAGTAGTTCCGGGAAGCAGTTGTGCGATCAAGGTGCAGTTCAAGCCACTGGTGCAGGGTCCGGCAAGCGGACTGATTACCCTGGTAGACAGCGCGTCTTCGAAACCGCAGTACATCGAGCTGATCGGTTCGGCGACGACCGTAAGCCTTTCGCCGAAGAGCCTGAGCTTTCCCAACCAGAAGGTGGGGACGCGGAGCTCACCGAAAACGGTGACCCTGACCAATCACGGCACGAGCACGCTGACAATTACCAGCATCGTGGGTACGGGAGACGATGTCGAGTTCCCCGAAACCAACACGTGTGGAACGCAGGTGGCCGCGGGCGCCAGTTGTACGTTCAGCATCACCTTCGCGCCCACCATAAAGGGCAAGAGCGTGGCCGGGTGGAACGTTAACGATAATGGCGGGGCCAGCCCGCAGATTATCAATCTGACCGGAACCGGCGACTAACTGAACTTGCCCGTTTTCTTCAAATGCATAGATCCTTCATTGGGAGTCGTCCGCGCAGCGAACGACTTCGCTGCCTCAGGATGACAAATCAAAGTAAGCAGTGACCACTCGCCTAGAGCCTTTCGTCCGTCTATCAATTCAGGCCCAGATCGCACTAGAATGGGCCGCTTGAGTTAAGGAGAGATCCCGTGAAGCGATTGTTGCTAGCCGTGGCTACTCTGCTTCTTTCATCCCTGGCGTTAGGACAAGATGGCGCGCCGGTCGCGACGTTTAATCCGCCGGCAGCGACTGTGATCTTCAGCAATCTGGGACCTGCCGGAAAGGTCTACTATAAGGAGGCGTATCTTATTTCCGGACCAAAGGACCAGGAAACCTCCCTGCAGTGGATCGCCGCGCCGTTCACGCCGCAAACGGATACTTCTATAACGGGCATCCAGGTCGCCGCGTTCTATTACAACTCAGATCCGAACACCATCGCCATTGCCCTTTACGCTGACGACCGCGGGTTCCCGGGCTCGCTGATTCATTCCTGGACGGCTCAAAATCTGCCGACCTGGCCCACCTGCTGTCCGCTTCTCACTTTGTCCGCTCCGTCCATACCGGTGACTGCGGGCACTCAATATTGGCTGGCCGCCCAAACCAATCGAGCGTCGGAAACGAGTGACGAGGCCTGGGCCTGGAACTGGTCGGAAGCACTTGGAACCATAGCCGAGGTCGAGAAAAATTACACCGGATGGCACATAGAAGATGAGATTGTGCCAGCATTCGCTGTGTACGGGCCGCCAGAATAACGGGCGGCGGGCACAGTTCGCGGACAGGATGCCCGCGCTGCACGCGCCGCTGCTCTCATTATTTGCCGTAGACATTTCAACAGTTCCGGGATATAGTGCCGAGCACGGCTTTGGCCGCGTCCGCGTCTCGAGTAACCCGGTCTGCTCCCCATCAGGTCGCAACGGTTCCGTGGACAACATCTCCATAACCATAAGGAATCACCGATGAAGCAAACACTCCCCGCTGTGTGTAAGAGGAACGGCACCGCGCTGTTCGCATTGCTACTGGCATTCGGCCTCACTGCGCTGCTCTCTGCCCCGGCCTACGCGCAGTTCACGCTGGTGCAGATCAGCATTGATAGGTTCACCAACTCGGACAGCACGCATAAAACCGAGGTCGAGCCCGACACGTTTTCCTGGGGATCGACCATCGTGAGCGCCTATCACGTGGCGCGGCGGCCGGGATCGATCGGCTGGGGAAGCGCCGATGTGGGTTTTTCGACTTCGCTGGATAGTGGAACGACCTGGAAGTATGGATACTTGCCGGGCTTGACGAAGAATTATCAGAACGGCACGTTCGGCGCGGCGGCAGATCCTTCGGTGGCGTATGACGCCAAGCACGGCCAGTGGCTGATTTCGACGCTGCCTCTGGTTGGATTGAGCGGGGGCGGCAGCAAAATCGGCGATGTCGCAGTGAGCCGGTCGACGGACGGGCTGCACTGGGGCAATCCCATCATGATTGACAGCACCGGCCTCGATGACAAGAACTGGTCGACCTGCGACAACACCGCGACCAGTCCTTATTACGGCAATTGCTACACGGAGTGGGACCAGGCGTACGGCAGCGGCGACGTGCTGATGAGCACATCGAGCGACGGCGGGCAGACGTGGAGCGCGGGCAAGGCGTCGTCCGATCATGCATTCGGATTGGGCGGTGAGCCATGGGTGCAGCCCAGTGGGACGGTCATTGTTCCGTTCGAAGGCACGGGCATTAATGCCTTTATCTCGACCAACGGCGGCAGCACGTGGAACAAGAGCGTTCTGGTTTCAAGCATAGACAGCCATCTGGACGCGGGGGATTTTCGCAATCCCAATCTGCCCTCGGCAGGAATGGATGGCGCGGGAAACATGTACGTGGTGTGGTCGGATTGCCGCTTCCGCAGCAAGTGCGCGGAAAATGACATCGTGATGAGCACCTCGGCGAATGGCACCACCTGGACGTCGCCGGTGCGGATTCCGATCGATGCGACCACCAGCACGGTGGACCATTTCATGCCTGGAATCGGAGTCGATCCCAACACTTCGGGCACGACTGCGCACCTGACGATTGTTTATTACTTCTATCCGAAGTCGAGCTGCACCACTTCGACCTGCCAGCTTTTTGTGGGTTTTACCAGCTCGCAGGATGGCGGCAATACGTGGACCGCGGGGCAGAAACTGGCGGGGCCGATGCAGCTGACTTGGTTGCCGCTGTCGGACAACGGTTACATGGTGGCCGACTACATCGGCGTTTCGTACAACAATGGGAATCCGTTTGGCGTGTTTGCCGTGGCGAAGGCGCCATCGGGCAGCGTGTTGAATGAGGCGATGTACACCACCAAGCAGCCTCTGGTGCTTCCGGGAGATACACCGGTATTCAGTTCGAAGGTTGACCAACCGGTGCCCGGCGCGAAATCGGACCATGTCATGAAGTTCTATCTGGATGACGAAGGGACGGTTCCGGTGCCGACACAGAGAATTGCGAAGCTGCAATCTCAAAAATAACTCCAAGCTTGTCGGAAGCCGCCGGGACGACCGGCGGCTTTTTTGTTGGCTTAAACCCACGGAGGACACGGAGCAGCAGAGAGAAAGCCAGAATCGAGACTAACGATTACAAAATGATGGTGGAGAACCGATGCACCTTGGGCGACGAATCACTCGCCGGGTAGTGGAACATTCTGCCCGCTTGGCCATCGCAGCGGTTGCGCTTGTGATTTCAGACGTTTGGCCCGTTGTCGAGCCCCGCCCATACCGCATCGGATAGGCTTTCCCGAAAATCAGAGGTGCACAATTTACACAAATAGGGTTGAACCAGAGTAGAACCGTGGGCATCCTAGTTGGTGGCACCTTTGCACACCAGGTTTCGGCCCCGCCGCCACCCATCGCCCCGTCTCTGAACCGGAGGAAATCCTTGAGGTTTTGCAAGAATCACGCTTTCGGCATTTTGGCGGCGATGGCGTGTGCATTCTGGTTAGTCCAGGGTGCGAGCGGCGACCTGCGCTGGCATGAGCCAAGGAAAGAAAGCCTGCGGGTGCGGTTGATTGCTCTGACGTTGGCCGATCCGCGATCGTCATTCTTTTCCAGCCACGAGATATTTGTTGCCGAACAGGAGCTGGCTCCAAGAGAAACCCGGCTGGTGAAACTGGTCTATGCTTTCCTGCCATATCAGCCAAGACTGTCGGAGGAGGGCCTGGATTTTTTCACCGTGCACGAGCTTCACGCGGTTCGCGACCCAAGCTGCGACGAGACTTTGAGCCAGATGACGGCCATCTGGGAGAACCGCGCCAGGCTGGAGCTGAGATATTCGTCGGATGCGCCGGTGCTCAACCCGGAACGAAGACATTCGCCGCTGGCCTGCTACCAGACCGACGCTGAGGACTACGACCGGGGGGTGCACCAGCCGCCCGGGCCGGGAGATTAGAGATACAGAAACATCCCTAAGCGAACTACATTGTTGGCCGCATTGTGATTCAGCGAGTGGAGGCCTAACCTCTGATCATTGAGTTTGCCCTCTATTGGCCCATCTCTTAGGCAGGAAGCCGGGTGAAAACCCGGCTCCTGCTCCTCGCCTAAAATGGCTTTACCTATGACTGACGATACGAACAGCGCGCAACCGGAGCTATGTGAGCATTGCGGAGAGGTGTTCTCCGATTTCCTGCGGGAGATGGCAGAACACAATGAGCAGGTCATCTGCCCGAAATGCGGGCAGACGCATCAGCGGCAGAGCGCGGAGTAGATGGGAAAAAACCTGACCACAGCGGCACTGCGCACCCAGAGGTAAACAATGGAGGAGCTCAGGCTGCGGGCTCGTGGCCTTCTGGCGTGGCGTTCCGAATCGCCTCCACGATGGCATTGATTCCGCCGACGGCTTTCGAAATCACTGCGCGCACACCAAACTGGCGCGCCAGGGATGAAAGCTGGTCCGAGGCATACATGGTGAAGAGCAGGATCGCGGTTCGGGGCGAGGTGGTAGCAATGGCGCGCGCGGTTTCCAAACCATTCATTCCGGGCATGGCGTAATCAAGCAACACAATATCGGGCGCTTCGCGCTTTGCGATTTCTATGCCTTCCAGGCCATTTTCGGCCTCTCCACAAATCTGCCATCCCGGGTGCAACTCCAGACACGTCCGCAAGGCGTGCCGCACGTGAGAACTGTCGTCCACGATCAGAATTCGAGTTGGCAATACTTCTCCATAGAAAGATCCGGAGTTGCTGATCTTACAATATTCGTTTCGATGCGCCTTTCGGCCCAGGTGATGATCGTCAAGAAATGCTTTCCCATGAAAAAACGATTACTTTTGTGAGGGGGTGGCGGATGAGGACCATAATCCTGTACATACTTGCGGTGGTTTGCGTAGTTGCGGCATTTGTATGTCTCGCGATCGGGTGGCACGGTAATGCAAATGTTTCGCTTGCGGTTCCGCTTGCCGGGACCACAGTGACCTTCTCCGGCGCCGCGACGGGAATCTGGGCCTTTGCAGGGATTTGCGGCGGAATTCTGGCGATCATCTTTCTGGTGTGGGCGGTGATCCGGACCCTGGTTGCCAGGTTCAGCCGGACATAGCTCACGCAGTTTATTTATCGTCTTCAGGAGTGATCGGTTCGCCCACAATATTGTAGTAGACCTCTTTGGGTTTCTCTTTGGATGGCTTTGTGGGCTCCTTGGGCGGGGGAGCTTGCTGTGCGGCCGCCGGTTGAGGTGTTGCAGCAACTGATTTCTGTGCCGGGGTCAATGTCGGAGGCTCAACGGGCCGGGCCGGTGCGGGCTGGGGCGCAGGTTTTGGCTGCGGCGATCTTGCCGCAGAAGGAACGACTCGGACTGCGGCTTTCCTCCCGCGGTGCGACCAGGAGTTTACGATGACTGCCACGATACCCGCGAGGCAGAGCTCGAGAAATGAGGAGAATAAAGCCGGAATATTGATTGCGCTCTTTCCAAGATAGAGGGGAGATGAAGGACCGCCTCCCATGAACCCAGCGAGCAGAGGCAGAAAAAGGTTCGTGGTCAAAGAGACGAGGAACGACCAGATGGCTTCCGCCAGCAGCAAAGCAATGAGAAAGCTGGCGATGAGGCGAGGGGTGTTCCAGGTTTCGCCCTGAGTTCTTAGGTCTTCCGGCATCTATTGTTCAGATTCTGACACAGACGGGCAGTGATAGGAAACCACACGAGGCGCGAGCAGCTGCAGCGGAGTGCCACGGCTTACGCGGCCACGCGGCGCGCCTGTTCTTCGTAGTCGCGCTCAGACTCGGCGGGCAACAGCACCCACAGGCTGTAAATTCCCAGCGCGGTGCCGAAGGGAACATTGAAAAGAGCAAAAAAGGAAAGAATGAGCGTCATCATTCGCGCCCATGATTCGCGTTGCAATAATCCCCAGCCCGCGAGGAAGCCGAACGCGGCCTTGACCAATATCAGAAAGCCGATCGCCTGCAGGAAAGGATGCAGCCACATGGCCTGCACCGCAGGCACTCCCATCTCGGAGACATGGAGGAACAATGTGTTGGCGATGATGATGAGTACGGCCCCGCCGACGGCATTCAACGCCGAAACTGCGAGCCAGAGGATGCCGAGAAGGCGAATGTGCTCCTGCACACGGTTCTGCCGCGGATACATGAGCGGCGCCCCGCCACTGATTGCTTTCCCGCAGCGGCTGCAGAAGCGCTGATCCGGCTGTAACGAGTTTCCGCACGCATCGCAGAACATACCAACTCCCTTCCCGCCTCTAAGTAATACGAAGTATGGAGCGCTGACGTTCCTCGAACATCTGCGACAACGAAAAGGCCACCCGGCAAAAGGCGGCCTCTTCTTCAAGGGAGAATAGTTCTAACGGAGGTATTTGCCCGTCAAAACTTTCTGGCGAAATCTTATGAGCCGAAAAAGCCGGGTGTCAAGGAATTTTTGGGAAATAATGCCTTTATTTTCAGCAACTTAAAAATTATGACAATAGACACGGTAAGTGCCTCATTGTGAGACGAGAGGGCCCGAAATAGCGTAAAAGTTGTTTCTAGAAGAACTTACCTCGCGCCCGGCGGATCCACGGCAGCTTTTTCGGCCAGGCGTACGGAGATCACATCGATCTCCTCGCCATCCGCCAGATGCAGTGAAATAAATTCGACGTCTTCGCCCTCGGCTGACCTTCGCGCGCCAAGCAGCCTTGAAAACAGAACTCGCGCTCCTCCGAATGCCAAGCCGATCACCAGAGCGAAGCCCATGAGGATTCCGCAGAGAAGCAGCGCGTTCCAGATGAGATTGCCGACGTTGTCTTTCCTGGTGAAAAAAGTGTTTTCATTCCAGGTGACGTTCGCGTCGTAATTGACCGATTCGAGCAGCGATTTGCCTTCGCTTTCAGACAAAGGTCCGGTGGCGACCACAACGATCGGCCCAGTGCGCTTGTCGAACACAGGAGTCTGGAATACCACGGGCCCATCGTGCGGAGGTTGAAGTCGAGCTGCGTCGATCTGGCGCAGGTGCTCGGCGGCGATCTGCGGCGTCGGGTAAGAGATCAGAGTCAGCGCCGCCTCGCCATGCGGAGTGGTGTAGTTTCCCGTTACGACTTCAGCGCCGAGGTTGAAACCCACAAGCGAGGCAGGAACTGGAGCGCCGGTTTTTTCCAACGCTATGGGCCCCAGGATGTACTTGGCGCTGTTCTTTACGTACTCCTGCTTCGGCAAGTAAGCGGGAAGTCCGGGCAGATTAGCGGTGTTGCCCGGCGGTAAAGGCAGATCGCTCGAGAGTTCACGAAGCTCAGCGGCGGACATCGCCGTGAGTTGCTGAAAGACAGCATCGACCAAAATATTACCGCGATAGAACAGGACGCGCTGGTTGAGCGAGGCGGCCTGGTCGCCGATTTTCTCCACCAGCATTTGCGGCATCTTGTAGTAGGTGAATGCACCATAGGCGCCGCTGGCGTCAGCGAAGCGGGCAGCTTTGACGGCGAGCTTGTAGCCATCATCGCGGACATAATCGGCGGACACAAAGTCGTTGAAGCCATATTCCTTGAGCAGCGCGGCATTTACCGGATCGGCTACGCCGGGATCGGTGCTCATGCGAGGAGTGCCAGAGACCTGCCAGCCCCCGAACTCAGCTGGAAGAAGCGGTTTCGAAGCTCGGCTGGGCTGCGGCGATTTCTGCTGGGAGAATGAAGTCCCCACCAGCACAGCCAATGCGAGCCAGATGACGATGTTGCGGAAAACCCTCATGAACGCGGGAAACACCTCCAATAAATAGAGTATCGGGAGGGGAAGAAAGTTTCCAGGCTGGGACGAACCGGATTCTGCAGTATTTAGTGCCGCACGGTTCCCTGCAACCGCGATCGGCGGGGGAACTAGAAAGTGGCTCGCAGCCCGATTTGCGCGGCGAAGGGAATTCCGACGGTTGTTCCGGGACCAAAGAAGTCTCCCAATGCACCAGACGGTTTGAGCAGTTGCGTTCCACTGGTAACCGGCGTGCACGTTGTCGCTGTGGGGCAAAGAGCGGTGACATTCGTGAGGCTGTTCACCGGCAACACGGAGACGTCGGTCACATAGTTAGCTCCGGGATTGTTGCGGTTCAAGAGGTTAAAGAACTCAATGAACGGCGTGAACCTTGCCCGCTCACCAATCGCAAATGGCCGCGCGACCCGCAAATCGACCTGGATGTAAGGCGTTCCGCGGAATTCGTCGAGCGTGGTCTGTACTCCGTTCACCACTGCACGGTCATCGAAAGCATCTCCCAACCCGTTCACGTCGGCCGGGGTCGTCAGCGTGATCGGCCGCGCACTCTCGGCCTGCGTCAACGTAGTCAGTTCGAATCCGGCAGCCACGTGGAGCGTCCCAGCCAAGACGAAGCGATGTGTGACGTCCTCTCCGGATGGCCCGTAGTCTCCCGGCCCGAAGGGGTTGTTCGGATTGCAAACCCCGTTCACATAATCGAACAATTCGCCCAGCACGCAACCCCAGGTCTTCGCGCGTGAGAGCGTGTAATTCGCCAGCAGGTCGAAGCGCCGCGAAACGTTACCCTGCAGACGCAGCATGAGCGCGTTGTAGCTCGAACGATTATCGGAGTGAAAAACTGCCACACTCGGCGCGTCTGCTGGCAGGGTAAATCCCGCTTCGTATTGATACCGGCGGTACGCATTGTTGCCCTCTTCGTGCGTGTAATCCGCGCTCATCATCCACTTTGAGTTGAAGGCATGCTGCATGCCGCCAGTCGCATGCAGGGCATACGGCGTCCGGTAATGGGGATCGATCAGAGCGGCCGGGGTACCTGCAGGAAGGCACCCTGACCCGACGAGCGCACCATTAACCAGACTGCATGGGCCCCCTGGCTCATTCACAGCCTGGAGAGCTGTCACCCATCCGTTCTGTGCGAGGTCATCATAGTAGAGACCAAAACCAGCGCGAATGACCGTTGTTCCCGAACTTCCGGGAGAATAAGCGATTCCCAGGCGTGGCCCGAACTGCTTGCGATAATCATGGGGCGCGCCGTTCACCAGTGGAATTCCGAGCGCCTGCAAAGTGATGTAAGCCGGATTGTCCAACTGGCTGCGTCCAGAGGCCGTGAACAACCCAAAAGTCGTGTCCCAGCGCAAGCCGTAATTGATGGTGAGGTGATCCGTCGCGCGCCATGAATCTTCCGCATAAAGTCCCAGCCGTTGCAGGTTCTGCGAGAAACTTCCGTTCCCGGCCGGGGTGAAAGCACAATCGATTCCCGAGCTCGCCGACGGAGCCAGTGCGCATTGCGGGCTGAAATAAAACTGCCCGGGATTGGTTGCATAATAGGCCGGATCAAAGGGATACGTGATCAGTGTTTCGGCGTTTCCGGGAAATGCACCGCTGAGGACGGGCTCGTGAACGAAGCTGATGCCGAATCTGGGCGCATGATCTCCCGACCCCCGGCTGACGTCATAGCGCCACTGATACTTCTCCTGATTGCGGAGCGACGGAAAAGCGGTAATCGGGGTGATGAACTGGTTGTCGCCGAAAGTCTCGAATCCCGAAATGGTCAAGGACGTCGAGGTAAAAGGAAACGCCAGCGCAAATCCGAGGTTCGAGTTGCGGTCTTCCGTCAAATGCAAACCGCTGGCATCGAATACAAAACTGCCCACCCAGGTCGGGCTGAAGATGTGCTGGTTGCTGAGCACCAGGTTCATGTAATTGTTGTGCTGCTCGAGCCCGGTCGACGGCAAAGCTCCCTGCTGCACCAGCGCGTTGTGGGTGACATAGTTGTCAATGGCCGCGCGCAAGAACCATTGCGATTTCTCCGACTGGGCCCAATCAAAACGAGTGGTAGCGAGGTAATCGCGAAACGGGACCGGAATATTTTGCGGCACCGAAATCGAAGGCACACCCGGAATCAGGCCAAGCGTAGCCAAAGATGAGAGCGCAGCGAACTGGTTCTGGTTCGCCGGGCTGTATGCGATGCTGGCATCCTCATGCACATACTCAACCGAAGAAAAAAACCATATCCTGTCGCGCAGGATCGGACCACCAATCGTGCCGACGTAATTCTGCCGAGAAAACGGCTGCTTTGGATCAGGTGCCGGATTTTCAATCGGAAATCGTGCGTTCAAAGCCGCCGCACGTTCATAGAACGATCCGCTGCCGTGCCAGGTGTTCGTTCCCCGCTTGGTTGTAATCACGACCGATCCCGCCGTGGTGCGGCCGGTATCGGCTTCTTCCTGCGCGGTGTGCACGGCAAATTCCTGGATGTCGTCAGGGGAAAAATTCTGCAGGAACCCACCGATGTAGTCATCGGAATTGTCGCCGCCATCAACGGAAAGTTCGTTGTTCAGCCCGGAACTGCCACCGGTTGAAACCGCCGTGATTCTCGCTTTCGTCGGATCGGAGGGTTCGACCGGCTCCGTTCCCGGGGCAAGATAAGCAATGTTGGCGAAGCTGCGGTTTGCGAGCGGCATGGTCTCAAGGTCGCGCGACACGATGGTTGCGCCGTGCACCGCATTTGCAAGGTCGATCGGTTCCGTGGTGATGGAGGAAGCTTGCGATTTTACCGTGACCGTCTGCACCTGGACCGCAGGCTGCAAGGTGACGCTCACGTCCCGGACGGAACTGACTGCCACCGGGATGTCCGTTCCCGCCTCCGCAAAACCTTTCGCTGAAACCTGCACGTGGTACGGTCCCGGCGGCAATCCGTGCAAGCTGAATTCGCCATGCTCGTCTGCCATCGTTTCGCGCGTCAGGGATGATCCGGCTGCACGGACAACGATGTTCGCGTGGGCAATCCGCCCGCCGCTCGCATCCTGGATGATGCCGCGCAGTGTTCCGCGCGACTCCTGCGCCTGGCCGAAGCCGGACAGGAGCGCAATGACAAAAAGAAGGCACAATAACTGTCGCAAACGAGACACTGGTGATTTCACCCGTGGTACGCGTGGTAATTGCAAATACAAGTTATATCGGTTCGGGAGCGGGGATGGAAGGGGAGAGCTGCCGCGTCATGATTTGAATCAGATCGTACGAACTGAAGGGTGATCCGCACAGGGCGAGTTGCCCTGTGCACGTTGTCCGACTCTAATTGCGCGGCGGCAGCCCCGCATTCACGCTGAACACCGTCCCGTCGCCAAAGTGGTTTTTTGTATTCTTTCCATAACCATATGTTGTTCCCCAAAGTCTTCCGTTCGAGGCCTGAATCAGTTCGGCGGGATAAGCGCCGATGGCAGCATTTGCCGAAAATGGAGACAGTGTCTGGATCAAGCTGCCATCCGCCGGCGATAGCGTCACAATTGAGCCGTAACCGGTACTGCCGTTGTATTCGTCCAGCCAGAAGTTACCGTCACTGGCGAGGATCATGGTTTGCGGGTCGCCCCCGCCGTCCTGCGTGGTAAAGAAGTTGAATAGCTGCAGATTGCTGCCGTTCGGCTCGATTTCGAAAACTCCCTCGCCCGATACTCCATAAATTCCGTAAATGCCATAAAAGTTTCCGTTGGGGCCAAGCGTCAACAGGAAGCCCGACGAGAGGGGATTGAACTGTTGGAAATCCATATTGTAGGTTTCGAACTGTCCCGTGGCCTCAAAGTAGTGAAATAACGCCTGGCCTGACGAGCCCTCGCAAGTTCCGTAGAACGTACCATCCGAACCCAGAGTGATTCCCGAAGGAGCCGTGCAGGTAGAGCTGCTGAAATCAAAGGCCACCTCGTAGGCTCCCGTCGAAGGCGTAATTCGGAAAATGGTCCCGCAGCCGTTGTAGCTGCCGCAATTGCCCGTTCCTCCTCCACCGGTGCCGTAGATATTTCCGTCCGTTCCCACTACCATCAGTCCAATCCCGCCATCAGTGCAGTTCGTGTCAGAGCAACCTTTGTGAATGATCTGGAAGCCCGAGCCATCGGTATTGACACGATAAAGCACGCCATATCCGCAGTACCCGTTGCAGCCATCCACGCCGCCGTACAAGGTATAGCCGTAGATCTTGCGGTCGGGCCCCTGCATAAGGATCCCCGGAAGATTGCCATTGGGGTACTTCTTATTAGCTCCTGGCGCAAAGGTGTGCAGCACGGTCAGCTTGCCAGCCGGGGTAAGCTGAAACACGGTTCCGCCGTTTGGCGCCGAGGTTCCTTCCTCGGAATCTTGAGCCGCTCCATAGAAATTTCCATCAGAACCGATGGTGAGCGAGTCAGGCCGGCCGCCCTGCGGGCAAGTGCCGATTCTCTCAAATGCATTTCCCGCGCACTCAAAGGTATAAAGAGCCGAATATTTCGCAGCCGATCCATAAGCGCATCCAGCCGCGAGCGCAACCAGCATTGTGACCCGGGCAGTAAGTTTCATGAGAGTAGCCTCAGCCGGTTTATATAGAGCCTGTAGACATTGCAGTTGTCATCAAGATGTAAACAGGTTGTAAAAACGAGCGCGTGTAGTGAAAAGCAAATCGCGCTGGACTACTGCTAACCTCATCTTGTGGAACTGCGCTCAGTCGCCGATTATCTTGACAACTTTCTGCATCGTGCGGCCGATTGCGCCTATATACAGCGTCAGGGATACCGGACTATCCGCTGGTCCTACGGACAGGTTGCAGAGCTGGCGTTTCGTTTTGCGCAAGAGCTCGAAATCCGAAAAATCAGCAAAGGCGACCGTGTCGCGATCTGGGCGCCGAATTCAGCGGAGTGGGTGGCGGCATTTCTTGGCTGCGCTTTATGCGGCGTTGTTGTCGTCCCTATGGACGATTCTGCATCGCCCGATTTCGCGGTGAAGGTCTTTCAGCAGGTTTCGGCAAAGCTGGTCATATGCTCGCAGCAACATTTGCACGAGGCAACACCCACAATTGACATCGGAGATCTGCCGCACCAGCTGGCGGCGCACTCTGCCGAACCGTTTCGCGCCGCAGCCGTTGAAACAACCGATCCGTTGCAGATTGTCTTCACCTCTGGCACCACGGCCGATCCGAAAGGTGTCGTCATCACGCACGGCAATGTGCTGGCGAATGTAGCCCCACTTGAAGACGAAATCAGAAAATATCTGAGATACGAACGCTTCGTGCACCCAGTGCGCTTTCTCAACTTGTTGCCGTTAAGCCATGTCTTTGGCCAGTTTCTCGGAATTTTTCTGCCGCAGTTGATGGGTGGAGTCGTGGTTTTTCAGCAATCGGTCAATCCGGCGGAAGTCATCGAGTCCATTCGTCGCGAGAGCGTCTCGGTGCTGGTTGCGGTTCCGCGCATGTTGCAGTCACTCAAGGAGAAAGTCGAGCGCGATCTCGAGGGGGAAGGCAAGCTTGCTGAATTCCAGAACCAATTGCGCGCCGCTGCTGGCGGTCATTTCCTCCATCGCTGGTGGATCTTCCGGCATATTCACCGCCGATTCGGATGGAAATTCTGGGCCTTTATCTCCGGCGGTGCGGCGCTCGATGCGAGCACGGAAGAATTCTGGGGGCGTTTAGGCTACGCAGTCATTCAAGGGTATGGGCTCACGGAGACAACTTCGCTGGTAAGCGTCAATCATCCTTTCCGATTGGGAAAAGGATCGATCGGAAAAATCCTTCAAGGACGCGAGGTGAAGCTGGCTGCGGATGGCGAAATTCTGGTGCGTGGCGGCGGCGTAGCAGCCGGGTATTGGCAGGGAAACTCAAGCCAGCCGGTCGCCGGCGATGAAGGCTGGTATCGCACCGGAGATGTCGGCGAAGTCGACGCCCACGGGAATCTCTATTTCAAGGGAAGAAAAAAGGAAGTGATCGTCACGCCAGCAGGGATGAATGTCTATCCCCAGGACCTTGAAGCTGCTCTCCGCCAGCAGCCGGAGGTAAAAGACTGCGTGGTTGTGTCCCTCCCGCAAAACGGAAATGCCGAGGCGTGTGCAGTCCTGATTTTGCGGGAGCAGGATGCAAGCGCCGAGCAAGTCGTGGCGCAGGCGAATCAATCCCTTGCTGAATATCAGCGCATGCGCCACTGGCTGCTCTGGCCCGATCAGGATTTTCCTCGAACATCCACGCAGAAACCAAAGAGAGATGTCATTGCGCAAACCGTGCTTTCACACTCAAAACACAGAGACACACAAACCGCGAGAAACCCTCTGGAGAACATCATTGCGCAAATCACGGGGAAACGCCCGTCGCATCTTTCCACGAGTTCAGACCTCGAATCTGACCTGAACCTGAGTTCTCTCGACCGGGTTGAGCTTCTCAGCGCTCTTGAAGACCGTTATCAGGTTGACCTGAGCGAAGCGGGGTTCTCGTCGGTGAAAACGGTCGGCGATCTCGCCGCAATCCTGCACGGAAAGCCTGCGACTCGCGCGGTTTATCACTATCCCCGCTGGGTGCAACGCTGGCCGGTGACATGGATTCGTTTCATCGGCAATTATTTTCTGCTTCGGCCGGCGGTGTTTCTGTTGGGCTGGCCGCATATTGTTGGACGCGAAGAACTACGCAAGGTTCGCGGCCCTGCGCTGGTCATTTGCAATCACATCGGAGACATTGACGTCGGCTTCGTTATCGCTGCCCTTCCGCATCATCTCGGCAATAAGCTCGCGACCGCAACCGGGGGCGAGGCACTCGAGGCTCTGCGGACCCCTCCGCTGCAAAGAAATTTATTTCTGCGAATTTACGATCGCGTGAAATGGATTCTCGGCGTTAGCCTGCTCAATCTTTTTCCTCTTCCGCGCCAGGCTGGATTCCGCCACAGCTTCGCTTATGCGGGAGAATGCATTGACCGCGGTTACAGCGTTTTAGTGTT
>Ga0335078_10000168_pt1 | contig 111174 bp, 97 predicted proteins | sample Lox_Sample_32_FD_206711 | JGI IMG/M metagenome (GOLD analysis project Ga0335078, IMG submission 206711) | Soil microbial communities from Loxahatchee National Wildlife Refuge, Florida, United States - Lox_Sample_3.2 | ecosystem: Environmental > Terrestrial > Soil > Wetlands | place: USA... | reverse complement strand
GGCGGGGCCCCGTGCTGGCCCAGGACGCGCAGGATCAGGCCGACGCGAGGCTCCCGGCCGGGGACGACCAGCAAATCGCCCGCATCTGCCTTCATCATCGCACCTGTCCTTGCCTTGGTACGGCCCCCCGGGCGCCTCCCGTGCCCGGTCCTACTTCTAGCCTGGCCGCGGCCGGCCGCCCAGGCACCGGCTGACCGGCCCCCATCCCTGGGACGTTCGGGCCTCCTCGCGGCGCCTGGCGGGCCCGCCGCCCGGGGCGGGTGCCGTTCGGCCCGCGCCACGGGACATAGGTCCCTGTGGCGGCCGCGGCCAGCCATCGCACGCTGGTGACCAGCCGGGCATTACCGAAGGAGCGTGCCATGGACCTGCGCGGACGCAGCCTGCTGACGATGACCAGCCTGACCGCCGGGGAATTCACCGGCCTGATCGACCTGGCCCAGCAGCTGCGCAAGGAGAAGCGCGGCGGCCAGCCCGCGGCCCGGCTGGCCGGCCGCAACATCGCGCTGATCTTCGAGAAGACCTCGACGCGGACCCGGGCCGCCTTCGAGGTCGCCGCGCACGACGAAGGCGCGCACGTCAGCTACCTCGGGCCGCGCGAAACGCAGCTCGGGCACAAGGAATCGGTGCGGGACACCGCGCGCGTGCTGGGCCGGATGTTCGACGGCATCGAATACCGCGGCGCCGCGCAGCAGGCCGTGGAAACCCTGGCCGCCTTCTCCGGCGTGCCCGTGTGGAACGGCCTGACCGACGACTGGCACCCCACGCAGATGCTCGCCGACGTGCTCACCATGCGCGACCACTCCCCGAAGCCGCTGCGCGAGGTGTCCTTCTGCTATCTGGGCGACGGCCGGAACAACACCGCCAACTCGCTGCTGGTCACCGGCGCGCTGCTGGGCATGGACGCCAGGATCTGCGCCCCCGCGCCGCTGCAGCCCGCCGCGGCGGTCCAGGCGATCGCCGCCGGCCTGGCCGGGCCGTCGGGGGCCCGGCTGACCGTCACCACCGAGATCGCCGCGGCCGTCGCCGGGGCGGACTTCCTGTACACCGACGTCTGGCTGTCGATGGGCGAGCCGCCGGCCGACTGGGACCGGCGGATCGACCTGCTGCTGCCCTACCAGGTGAACAGCGGTGTGCTCGGGCTGACCGGCAACCCGGCGGTGAAATTCCTGCACTGCCTGCCCGCCTTGCACAACCGGGACACCGGCATCGGAGCGCAGATCTACACCCGCCGCGGCCTGGACGCGCTGGAGGTGACCGAGGACGTGTTCGAATCGCCCGCTTCGCTGGTATTCGACCAGGCGGAGAACCGGCTGCACACGATCAAGGCCCTGATGGTCGCCACGCTGGGCGGCCCGGCATGAGGGTGGTGGCCGCGCTGGGCGGCAACGCGCTGCTGGAGCGGGGCGAGCCCGCCGAGTGCGACATCCAGGAGGCGCACATCCAGCGGGCCGTGGCCGCGCTCGCCCCGCTGGCCCGCGCGCACGATCTGGTGCTCACGCATGGCAACGGCCCGCAGGTCGGCATGCTGGCCATGGAGAGCGCCGGTGACCCGGCGCTGGCCCATCCCTACCCGTTCGACGTGCTGGGCGCGCAGACCCAGGGGATGATCGGCTACTGGCTGCTGCAGGCGCTGCGCAGCGAGGTACCCGGCCGGGACGCCGCCTGCCTGGTCAGCCGGACCCTGGTCGACGCGGGCGACCCGGCCTTCGCCAGCCCGTCGAAGCTGGTCGGGCCGGTGTACGACGAGCAGCAGGCGGGCCGGCTGGCCGCGGCCCACGGCTGGGACATCGGCAAGGACGGCGTCTGGTGGCGGCGGGTGGTGCCCTCCCCCGAGCCGGTCGAGCTGCTCGATCTGCGCCTGATCCGCGCGCTGCACGACAGCGGCGCGATCGTCATCTGCGCCGGCGGCGGGGGCGTCCCCGTGGTGCGCACCGCGGACGGGGGGCTGCGCGGCGTCGAGGCGGTCGTCGACAAGGACCTCACCGCCGCCCTGCTGGCCCGCGGGCTCGGCGCCGACGCCCTGCTCCTGCTGACCGACGTGGCCGTGGTCGAGGACGCGTTCGGCACGCCCCAGGCCACCCCGATCCACCGCGCCTCGGCCGGGCAGCTGCGGGCCCGGTCATTTCCCGCCGGGTCCATGGGCCCGAAAATCGAAGCCGTCTGCCGGTTCGTCGAAGCCACCGGGAAAATGGCCGCGATCGGGCAGCTCAGCGACGCCGGGGCGCTGCTCCGCGGGGCCGCTGGCACCACGGTGACGCGCTGACGACCAGCGGATACGCATCCCGGCGAACGCCCCCGTCAGGACGGGCCCAAGGTCCCCGGCGGCCATGACCGACAACCCTGACGATCAGCGCGGCCCGGCCGGACACTGAAAGTGGCCGCAGACAGCGAGCCTGATAACGCTGCAATGGAGGATCCGATGAGCAGGAACATTTTGCTGGCGGTGGACGCCGCGCCGGGCGGTGATCCTTCCTACCATGTCGCGGCGGCCGCGGCCATGGCCCGCGACCTGGCCCGGGGTACCGGCGACCGGGTCATCGTGCTGCACGTGCACGAGTTCGCGACCGGCCGGTTTGGCCGGATGCGGGTCGACTGCTGGGACGGCGAGGGCGAAGCCGTGGTGGACTCGGTCGTCGCCGACCTGGCCGCCCACGGCGTCAATGCCGGGGCGGAGATCCGCGAGACGCATGTCGGGCATATCGCCGCGACGATCCTCGCGGCGGCGCAAGACCACAATGCACGGCTGATGGTGCTGGGCTCGACCAGCCGCACCGACCTGCCCCGCCTGCCGCTGGGCAGCGTGGCCAGCCGCCTGCTGCACATCTCCACCCGGCCCGTGCTGATCGTGCCCCGGCCGGACACGGCGGCGCAGCGCGCGGAGGCGACTGAGGCCGCGGCGGCCGCCCCGGCGTGACCGCCCGCCGTCACCAGGACCGTTCGCCGCGGTCGGCGGCCCGCAGCGACCGGACGTAGCTGGCGCGTTCCCGGGCCGCCCCGGCCGGGCCCGGCGTGGCGAGCAGGCCGCGGGGCTCGGCCAGGCTGGTGTACCCCTTGCGGGCCATCCAGCCGGTCAGCCCGCCGAGCAGCACCATCGCGTACTGCGCGCGGTGACGCAGCAGTGCCGACGTGGTCATCACCACGTCGGCGCCGGCCAGCAGGTAGGCGGCCACGTCCGCGGCGTCGTCCACCCCGCCGCTGGCGGCCAGCGACGCCCGGACCCGGCCCGCCAGGTGAGCGATCCAGGTCCGGGGCAGCCGCGCGTCGGCGGGACCGGACAGCCCGAGCCCGTCGGTCATGACCAGCCGCTCCGGGTCGATGTCGGCGTGCATGAACCGGTTGAACAGCACCAGCCCGTCGGCCCCCGCCCGGTCCAGCCGCAGCGCCATCTCACCCATCGAGCTGTAGTACGGGCTCAGCTTCACCGCGACCGGGATGCCGACCGCCGCCTTGACCGCGGCCAGTATCTCGACGTGGTGATCTTCCACGTCACGGCCGCTGACGAACGGGGTGCCCGGCCCGGCCCCGCCGGGCAGGTGATAGATGTTCAGCTCGATGGCGGCCGCGCCGGCTCCCTCCAGCTCGCGGGCGTAGCCGGTCCAGCCATCCGCCGTGACCGCGCTGAGGCTGGCGATGACCGGGACGTCCACCGTCGCGACGGCCCGCTCGATCAGGCTCAGGTAACGGCGGGGATTCGGGTCCAGGCCGTCGATGTCGGGGAAGTAGGACAGCGCTTCACCGAAGCTGTCGGTGCCCGTTTCCCAGGCGGCCACGTTCTGCGCGGCCTCCTGGCGCAGCTCCTCCTCGAACAGCGACGGCAGCACGACCGCGGCCAGCCCGGCATCGGCCAGCCGGCGGACCCCGTCCAGGCCGCCGGCCATCGGCGACGCGGACGCGACCAGCGGGTTACGCAGCTTCAGGCCCAGATACTGGCAGGACAGATCCATCGGGCTTCCTCCCTCAGGCCGGCGGCTGGACCGGCGGCTGGACCGGCGGCCGCATCGGCGCGGAGTGATGACCGGCGGGCGGTTCGCCCTCCCGGGCCAGCGCTGCCGCCGGGAACCGGGCCGGGCCGCGGGTGGCCATCTCCTCGTACGTGGCCCAGCGCAGCTGGACCTCGTGCTCGGCCAGCGCCATCAGCCGCTCGGCCTCGGCCGGGTCACGCTGGGCCAGGATGCGGTAGCGCAGTTCCTGGCTGGTGTAGTCGGCCAGCGGGATCCGCGGCCGCGCCGAGTCGAGCAGGAACGGGTTGTGCCCGGCGGCGCGCAGCTCCGGGTCATAGCGGATCAGCGGCCAGTACCCGCTGGCCACGGCGCGGTACTGCTGGTCCAGGCCCTTGCTCATGTCGATGCCGTGCGCGATGCAGTGCGCGTACGCGATGATCAGCGACGGGCCGCGGTACGCCTCGGCTTCGCGCATGGCCCGCAGCGTCTGCTGCGGGTCGGCGCCCATCGCCACCCGGGCCACGTACACGTCGCCGTACGCGATGGCCTGCAGGGCCAGGTCCTTCTTGGGCACGGTCTTGCCCGCCGCCGCGAACTTGGCCACCGCGCCCAGCGGGGTGGCCTTGGACGACTGGCCGCCGGTGTTGGAGTACACCTCGGTATCCAGCACCAGCACGTTGACGTTGCGCCCGCTGGCCAGCACGTGATCCAGGCCGCCCGCGCCGATGTCGTAGGCCCAGCCGTCCCCGCCAACCAGCCACACGCTGCGCCGCACCAGCTGGTCGGCCACGCTGCGCAGGTCGGTGGCGGCCGGGCCGGGATCGGCCAGGGCAGCCAGCCGCCGCTGCAGCTCGGCCACCCGGTCGCGCTGCGCGGCCAGTTCCGACTCCCGGCGCTGCGGCGCGGCCAGGACCGCGTCCACCAGCTCCGCCCCGAGCTGCTCGCGCAGCTGCGCCAGCCGGTCGCGGGCCAGCCCGAGGAGCAGGTCGGCGGACAGCCGGAAGCCCAGCCCGAACTCGGCGTTGTCCTCGAACAGCGAGTTGGACCAGGCCGGGCCGCGGCCGGCCGCGTTCACCGCCCACGGGGTGGTGGGCAGGTTCCCGCCGTAGATCGACGAGCAGCCGGTCGCGTTGGCGATCATCAGCCGGTCGCCGAACAGCTGGGACAGCAGCTTCAGGTACGGCGTCTCGCCGCAGCCCGCGCAGGCCCCGGAGAACTCGAACAGCGGCTGCAGGAACTGGGTGCCGCGCACCGTGCCGAAATCGACCCGGGCGCGGTCGTTGCCGGGCAGTGCCTCGAAGAACGCCGTGTTCTCGCGGGCCTGCTCGACCAGGGGTTCGCGCGGCGCCAGGTTGATGGCGCGCTTCCCCGCTTCCCCCGGCGCCTGCACCGGGCACGCTTCCACGCACAACGAGCAACCGGTGCAATCCTCCACGTACACCTGGAGCGAGTACCGGGTGTCCGGCAGGCCGCGGGCATCCAGCGGCGCGGACGGGAACGAGGCCGGCGCCCCGGCCAGCTCGGCCTGGTCGTAGAACTTGGCCCGGATCACGCTGTGCGGGCAGACGAAGCTGCAGCTGCCGCACTGGATGCACAGGTCGGGGTCCCAGTCGGCGACCAGGTCGGAGATGTTGCGCTTCTCGAACGCGGTGGTCCCGCTGGGGTAGGTGCCGTCCACCGGCAGCGCGCTGACCGGGAGCGCGTCGCCGCGCCCGGCCATCATCTCCGCGGTCACCCGGCGGACGAATTCCGGGGCGTCCGGCGGCACCGGCTCGGGCAGCCCGTGGCTGGCCGTCACCGCGGCCGGGACGGGAATGCGGTGCAGCGCGGCCAGCGCCCGGTCCACCGCGGCGTTGTTCCGCTCAACCACCTCCGGGCCGCGGCGGCCGTACGTCCGGGCGATCGACCGCTTGATGGCCGCGATCGCCTCGTCCGCGGGCAGCACGCCGGAGATGGCGAAGAAGCAGGTCTGCAGCACGGTGTTGATCCGCCCGGGCAGGCCCGCGTCCCGCGCCACCGCCGTGGCGTCGATCGCGTACAGCGTGATGCCCTTGGCCAGGATCTGCTCCTGGACCGGCCCGGGCAGGCTGTCCCACACCTCCCCGGGCGGGCGCGGGCTGTTCAGCAGCAGCGTCGCGCCGGGCGCAGCCCGGCCCAGCACATCCACCCGCTCGATCAGCTCGGCCTGGTGGCAGCCGACGAACGTTGCGTAATGCACCAAATAGGGGGCGCGGATCGGGTCCGGGCCGAACCGCAGGTGGGAAACCGTCTGCGAGCCGGATTTCTTGGAGTCGTAGACGAAGTAGCCCTGCGCGTGCCGCCCCGCGTCCGCGCCGAGGATCTTGATCGTGTTCTTGTTCGCGCCGACGGTGCCGTCCGAGCCGAGCCCGAAGAACACCGCGCGGACCGTGCTGGGCGGCTCGATGTCCACCGCCGGGTCGTAGTCCAGGCTGGTCCCGGTCACGTCGTCGGTGATGCCCACGGTGAACCGGGGCTTGGGGTGCGCGGCGGCCAGGTCGGCGAGCACGCCAGCCACCATGCCGGGGGTGAATTCCTTGGAGGACAGGCCGTACCGGCCGCCAGTCACCACCGGCATGGTGGCCACCGCGCCGGTGGCGTGCGCCTCGGCCAGCGCGGCCAGCACGTCCAGGAACAGCGGCTCGCCCAGCGACCCGGGCTCCTTGGTCCGGTCCAGCACGGCCACCCGGCGCACCGCGGGGGGCAGCGCGGCCAGCAGGCTGGCCGCCGGGAACGGGCGGAACAGCCGCATGGTGACCACGCCCACCTTCTCGCCCCGGCTGGCCAGGTAGCGGGCGGTCTCCGCGGCGGTCTGCGCGCCCGAGCCCATGACCACGATCACCCGCTCGGCCTCCGGATGGCCGGCGTAGTCGGCCAGCTGGTAGTGGCGGCCGGTGCGGGCGGCCAGCGCGTCCATGGCCGCGGTCACCGCGCCGGGCACCTGCGCGTAGAACGGGTTGACCGTCTCCCGGGCCTGAAAGTAGACGTCCGGGTTCTGCGCGGTGCCCCGGATGAACGGGTGCTCGGGGGACAGCGCGCGGGCCCGGTGCGCGCGGATCAGCTCCTCGGGGACCAGCGCCCGCAGGTCGTCGTCGGTGAGCAGGTCGATCGTGTTCAGCTCGTGCGAGGTGCGGAACCCGTCGAAGAAGTGCACGAACGGCACCCGGGTGGCCAGCGTCGCGGCCTGCGCGACCAGCGCCAGGTCGTGGGCTTCCTGCACACTGGCCGAGGCGAGCAGGGCGAACCCGGTCTGCCGGACCGCCATCACGTCGGCGTGGTCACCAAAGATGGACAGGCCCTGGGCGGCCAGCGACCGCGCCGCCACGTGCAGCACCGCCGGGGTCAGCTCCCCCGCGATCTTGTACAGGTTCGGGATCATCAGCAGCAGGCCCTGCGACGCGGTGAACGTCGTGGCCAGCGCGCCGCCCTGCAGCGCGCCGTGCAGCGCGCCCGCCGCACCGCCCTCGCTCTGCATCTCCACCACGGTGGGCACGCTGCCCCACAGGTTGGGCCGCCCCTTGCTCGACCATTCGTCGGCCAGCTCGGCCATGGGCGAGGACGGCGTGATCGGGTAGATGCAGCACACCTCGTTGAGCCGGTAGGCGACGGAGACGGCCGCCTCGTTCCCGTCGATCGTGGCGCGCATCAGCGGGGCTCCTCGATCATCTCGATGGCGTGCACCGGGCACTGGTCGTAGCAGGTGCCGCAGCCGGTGCACCGGTCGTAGTCGACTTCGTAGTTGAACGGTGTGCCGTCCGGGTGGCCGTAGGTGCGGGTGGGGCCCAGCCGGATGATCGCGTTCTCCGGGCAGGCACCGAAGCAGCCGTCGCACTCGATGCAGTTGCCGCAGGACAGGCACCGGCTGGCCTCGTACCGGGCCTGCGGCCCGGTCAGGCCGCTGACCACCTCGGCGAAGTCGGTGGTCCGCTCGGCCGGGGCCAGCTGCGGCTGCTGCCGCTGGGCGGTGTCCGCGAAGTACCAGGGATGCAGCAGGCTGAATTCCGCCTGGCGGTGCTTGGCCGCGCCGCCCTCGCCGCTTTCGCCGGCTGGGTCCGCGCCGCCCAGGTAGGCGTCGATGAACCGGGCCGCCTTCTTGCCGTGGCCCACGCCCACCGTGACGGTCCGCTCGGCGGGCACCATGTCGCCGCCCGCGAACAGCCCCGGGGAGCCGGTCATCATCGACGCGGACACCACGACCGTGCCGTCCCGCTTGAATTCCACGCCGGGCACCTGGCGCAGGAAGGCGGTGTCGGCGTCCTGGCCGACGGCGAGGATCAGCGTGTCGGCGGCGAGCGTCTCCAGCTCGCCAGTGGGCTGCGGGTAGCCGTGCTCGTCCAGCTCCATGACCTCGACGGTCAGCTGCGGCCCGTCGAACGCGGTGATCGTGTGCAGCCAGTTGATCCGCACGCCCTCCCGCTCGGCCTCAGCCGCCTCCTCCTCGTGCGCGGGCATCTGGGCCCGGCTGCGCCGGTACACGATGAGCGTGTCCTCGGCGCCGAGCCGGCGGGCGGTGCGGGCCGCGTCCATGGCGGTGTTGCCGCCCCCGTACACGGCGACCCGGCGGCCCAGCACGGGGTGCCCGCCGGAGGCGACCTCGCGCAGGAACGGCACCGCGTCCACGATCCGGCTGGCGTCCGCGGCCGGGATGTCCACGTGCTTGGACAGGTGCGCGCCGACCGCCACGAACACCGCGTCGAAGCCGCCCCCGGCCCGCTCGGCGGCCAGGTCGGTGACCCGGTGCCCGCAGGTGATCGTGACGCCCAGGGCCTGGATCCGGCCGATCTCGCCGGCCAGCACCTCACGCGGCAGCCGGTAGGCGGGAATCCCGTAGCGCATCATCCCGCCCGGCTCCGGGCTGGCGTCCCTGATCTCCACCTGGTGGCCGCGGCGGGCCAGATGGTAGGCGGCGGACAGCCCGCTGGGCCCGGCCCCGATGACCAGGACCCGCTTCCCGGAGGGCGGTGTGGCGGGCGGGCCGAAGGCCCAGCCGTGGGCCAGCGCCTCGTCGCCGAGGAACCGCTCGACCGCGTGGATCGACACCGCGCTGTCCAGCTGGGCGCGGTTGCACGCGGTCTCGCACGGGTGGTAGCAGACCCGGCCGTGGATGGCGGGCAGCGGGTTGTCCGCGACCAGCTGGCGCCAGGCCTGCTCGGTGCGGCCCGCCTGGATCTGCGCCAGCCAGGCCTGGATGTTCTCCCCGGCCGGGCAGCCGGCGTTGCACGGCGGCAGCAGGTCGAGGTATACCGGCCGCCGGGTGCGGACCGGCCCGGCCCGCGCGGCGTCGTGCGCCAGGTCGGGCAGCTTGGTCAGGTCCGGCCGCCCGGTGGGGCCGGGCGACGGGCTCTGGCCGTCCGCGCTGGTCCCGGGTGACTCGGCGGCGGTCATGAGCGGCCACCGCTGGCCGCGGCGGGCGCGCTGGCGCGCTCGGCCCGTTGCTTGATGCCGAGCAGCATTTTCCGGGTCATCATCAGCGTCACCGGTTCCATCAGCGGGGTGGCGAGCCGGCCGGCCCCGTGCGGGCGCGCCGACCGGCTCCGGGAGATAAGCCGGCAGCGGCCGGCGCCGAGCGGGACCACGTGGAAGGACCAGACGGCGTCCCACGGCTGCTGGGGTGGCTGCTCGCGCAGCACGATGGCGCGGCCGGGATCCACCCGGGCCACCGGCAGGGCGAGGCCGTCCCGCAGGCCCAGCCAGCCCCGGGGCACCAGCCGGACCTGGTCGCCGGCGGCGAGGCGCTGCCAGTCGGCGCGGATCTCGGTCGCGGAGTGGATATGCAGGCCGAACAGGTTCTCCAGCCAGTCGTAGCTATACAGGCCGCCCCGGTCCTGGCCGATCTGCACCAGCCAGCGCCAGGCCTCGGCGGCCGGCGCGCCGATGGTGACGGCCCGGGTGGTCTCAACGGCCGGCCCGGGGACCAGGTCATCGCCCGGCAGCCGGGTGCCCTGCTCGCGCTGGCTGGCCCCCCAGTTCCGCACGTCGCTCGCGACCCGGGTGAGCCCGCCTGGGCGCGGCGGGAGGGCGGGCGGCGGGACGTTGCGGGTGACCGCGCCCGGGGCGACGCGGAACTCCGCGTAGCAGAAGGGCCCGCCGGGCAGGTGCCAGATGGCGGATGCCCGGCTCGGCTGCCACCGGCCGTTGACCTTCATCCAGCCCCGGACCGGGGTGGACCAGCGGGTCCGCACCGGGCCCCCGGGCAGCACGCACCAGCGGTCGTCGGTGCGGAAGCCGGTGGGCGCGCCGCGCCCGTCCACGTAGACGCGCGCCGTGACCTGGCGGCCCGCGTCGGTGAGAGTCAGGTCGAACGCGCTGTCGCTGACGTGGGCCCAGGTGATGGGCAGGGCCAGCAGCACCGACGGGGCCAGCAGCACCGCGTCATTGAGGTACGTGACCAGCTCGCTCGCGTCGTTCTCCGGGCCGGACGCGTCGGCGACCGGCACCAGCCCGGCCAGCTTGCCCCGCATCCGGCCGTGGCCACCGTGGTAGGCGTCGCGGCCGGTCAGCGGCACCGCGCCAGCCGCGGACATGCGCAGATGGAACAGGCGGGTGACGGCCGGGGCGGTGCTGTACTGCCAGGCTTCGCAGCGCATCCAGGGCAGCCGCGGCCGCAGCCTGAACCGCCCGGTGAAATGGGCCAGGAACGACCAGTCCGGCGGCTGGCCGGCCACCTCCATGAAGCTCAGGTAGCGCCGCGCGGCGGCGGGCAGCCGGGCCAGGTCGGCCTCGGTCACCGGGGCGGCCCCCGCCGGGCCCGGGTCCAGGCGCAGCGCGGCGGCGTCCGCGGCCAGCCTGCGGCGCAGGCGTCCCTGCCGCGGCGCCCTCAGCGATTTCATCCGGCTGCCTCCTAGCGCCTCGTCAGGTCCATCAGACCGCGGCCCGGGCCGGGGCAGATAGGGGCGATGGTCCCGGCGGCCGGTGCCGTCTGCCCGCTGCCTGCCCCGCCGGCCGCCCCGCCGGACCAGGCGTCCGGGCCGGACCGGGCGGCCTGCAGGGCGGGCTCAGGAGGCAAGCGGCGCAGGCGGCTCCCGGTCTGGGCCGTCCAGCCGCAAGGCCAGCCGTGGGCACAGCCGCACCGCCTCGCTGGCCTCGGCGTACAGGTCCGCTGGGACATCGGCACCCCCGATGAGGGGATACCCCCAGTCGTCCAGGGTGATCATCTCCGGCAGGATTTCCGCGCAGAGGCCGCGCGCCTCGCACGCGATGGGATCGACCCGCAGCCGGGCGCTCATCGCGGCGCCTGGGGCGGGACCGGCAAGACGCCAGCGGGCCGGGTGCCGCGGCACCATCCCCGGGCGTGCTCAGCTGTTTCCGCCGCGAAGACCTCCAGCGCGCTGCGGATCATGCGAACCGCGCCGTCCGGGTGGTGGCAGGCGCCGCGCCCGTCAGCCTGGCCCAGCCACCGCTCCAGCTGGCCCGGGTCGGCTGGCCGGCCTGCGGCCAGCGCCTCGAGCTCGGCGGCGATCGAGCCGAGCCCGAACACGCACGGACCGCACTGGCCCGCTGACTCGGCGGCCAGGTAACGCGCGACACGCGCCGTCTCGGCCAGGCCGCAGGCATCGGCGGGCATCGCGGCGAGCAGTCCGGCTCCCGGGCTGGCCCCCGCGGGCCGCAGGCCGGCCGCGGAGAACGGCCGGCCCGCGGCCGCCGGGTAGGGCACCCAGGCGCCGGAGTAACCGCCGATCAGCAGCGCGGCCAGCGGGACCGCCGGGCCGCCGGCCAGCGCCAGCACGTCGCCGGTGGGCGTGCCCAGCCCGGTCTCGTAGACACCCGGCTCGCGCACCGCGCCGATAACGGTGACCAGCACGGACCCGGGTTCGGTGGGCGTGCCGAGGGACCGGAACCAGGGCGCGCCGTGACGCACGATGAGCGCCAGGTGGGCCAGCGTCTCCACGTTCTGCACCAGGGTCGGGCGGCCGCCCAGGCCCCGCTCGGAGACCCGCGGCGGCACCGCGGTCGGCGCCGGGATCCCGTGGCCCACCCAGTTGACCAGCGCGCTGGCCTCACCGGCGACGAACCGACCGGCCGCGGTCAGCACCCGGACCGGGACCCGGTCATACCGGGCGCGGCGGCGCTCGGCGACCGCGTCGTCCACCGGCTCCCGCACCGCGCCGTGGACCACGACAATGGCCTGCCGGGCGCCGACCAGCTCGGCGGCCAGCACCGCGCCGTCAAGCACCAGATGTGGCGCCTGGGCGAGCAGCACCTTGTCCTTGGCGCTGGCTGGTTCCCCCTCGGTGCCGTTGGCGATCACCACTGGGGTGCGCCGCGCGGCCGCCACCGTGGCCAGCTTCCGGGCGGTGGGGAACGCCGCGCCGCCCCGGCCGCTGAGCCCGGCCCGGCCGATCTCGGCGATGAGCCGCCGCCGGTGCCCGGTGCCGCGGCCGATAACCGGCAGCCGGCCATGCCGGGCCAGATGGCCGGCCAGGCTGACCGGGCCGTCCCCGCACCGCCCGGGCAGCAGCCGAGGCAGCTCCGCGGCGGCGCGGCCCGCGGCCAGCCACGGGCTCTGCTCGGCGGTCTTCATGACGTGCGCACCGCCGACCGGGGATACCGCGGGCCGCCCCGGGCCCGGCCGATGAGCCTGACCAGAACCGCGGTCGAGACCGCGACGCCGGACCCGATCTCGACCAGCGCCACCCACCAGATACCGAGGTCGCCGCCTGCGGTCAGCGAGTGCAGGAAGGCGGCGGGCCAGGCCAGGTAGGCCAGCCAGTGCACGGCCCGCCAGGCCCGCTGGCCCAGCCGGCGCCGCGCCAGGCTGGTCACCAGCACCGCGCCGGCCAGGTCCACGGCGAGTGTGCCCAGGCCAATCGCGAGCGTCCGGTACGGGGACAGGAACGGCAGCAGCGTGGCGGCCCAGCCGATCGTGACGAACGGGTCGAGCATCGCGGTCACCACGTGCAGCGCCAGTAGCGCGACCGCGAACAGCGACAGCGTGCGGTGCAGTTCGGCCACGGCAAAGCGCGGCCAGCCGCGGGGGGCGGAACCGGTCCTGATCGCCACCCCGAGCACCACGACGGCGCTGAACAGGGCCAGCAGCACGAGCCCGCTTGCTCGGGAGAGGTACCACAGTCCTGCTGAGCCAGCCGCGGTCGCCATGATCATCTTTGGCTCCCCCCGGCGCCGGACCGGACTGGCCGGCCGGCGCCCATCAGTTGTCCCGCCAGGTGACGGTCGTGGCGCCGCCCGGCCCGGTCCCCGTTGCCGCCCCGCCCGCCGTGCTCCCAGCGGTGCCGGCCACCGGGCCGGTGGCCACGCCCGATCCGCCCGACGTGGCCACGGGCGCCGATCCGGAGGCGCGCTGCGGGCTGGCGACCGCGGCGTGGCCAGCCGCCGGGGCCTGGCCGGCGGCCCCGGCCTGGCCCGGCACCTGGGCGGTGGCGCCCGCGGCCGGGGCGGCGGCCGGCGGGTGATGCGCGAAGTAGCCGCTGGCGGCGGCCACGCCGGCGATGAGGGCGGCGGCCGTCCAGTTGGCCGTCCGGCGGACCCGGCGCACCCCCTCGCTGCGGCTTGCGGCCGCCGGGCGGCTGGCCCAGCCGTCGTCGGCCACCGGGGGCAGCCGCCGCCAGCCGGGCCGGTCCTGCTCGTCGTGGTCCATGGTCCTGTCCCTCCGTGCGGGCGATAGCCGGGCGATCCGGCTGCATTCAGGCTCCCGCCCGGTGGATGAGATGACCTTGAACGAACGATGTGAGCGACTCACATCTTCTGCTCCTCGTCCGCACATGTTCACGTGCGTAATCTCGGACTATGCGAGTGCTCGTGGTCGAGGACGAGGTCCGGATGTCCCGGGTGCTCAAGCGCGGCCTGGAGGAGGAAGGCCACGCCGTCGACCTGGCCGGTGATGGCCCTGAGGGGTTGTGGCTGGCCACCGAGAACGAGTACGCGGCGATCGTTCTCGACGTGATGCTGCCCGGCTTCGACGGCTTCGAGCTGTGCCGCAAGCTGCGCGCGGCGGGGGTGTGGGCGCCCGTGCTCATGCTCACCGCCCGTGACGCGGTGGATGACCGCGTCCGAGGGCTCGACGCGGGCGCCGACGACTACCTGGTCAAACCGTTCAGCCTGCTCGAGCTGGCCGCGCGGCTGCGGGCGCTCGCGCGCCGGGATACCCGGGCGCGGCCCGCGGTGCTGGCCGAGGGCGACCTGAAGCTGGACCCGGCCAGCAAGCGTGCCTGGCGGGCAGCCACCGAGCTGCAGCTGTCCCCGAAGGAGTTCGCGCTGCTCGAACTGTTCCTGCGGCACCCCGGCGTGGTCCTCACCCGGTCCCAGATCCTGGATGCGGCCTGGGACTTCGCTTACGACGGCACCTCCAACGTGGTCGACCAGTACGTGACCTACCTGCGCCGCAAGATCGATGCCCCGTTCGGCCGGCACGACCTGGAGACGGTACGCGGGATGGGCTACCGGCTCCGGCACGCGGATCAGGGGTGACCGGTGCCGATCCGGCTGCGGGTGGCGCTGGTGTTCGTCGCCGCGCTGGCGGTCGCGTTCGCGCTGGGCGGCTGGCTCTTCTACAGCCGGCTGTCGGCCTCGCTGCTCAACGCGACCGACGCGGCGCTGGCCGCGCGGCTCAGCCAGGCGGGGCGGTACGTCCAGGCCCAGGGCGCCCGGCCGGCCCCGGTGAACAGCAGCCTGCTCCCCGGTGAGTACCTGATCCAGATCCTGGACCCGGCTGGGCGGGTCCGGGCGGGCAGCACGGACGTGGGCACCAGGCCGCTGCTGTCACCGGCCGGGGTCCGCCGGGCGCGCCACGGCGAACTGACGCTGACCAGCACCATCGATGACGACCGGGCGCGGGTGATGGCCGTGCCGCTGACCGGGCGGCCCGGATGGGTCGCGGTGGCGGCCGTGTCGCTCGATTCGTCCGGCACGACGCTGGGCGACGTGTCGACCGGCTTGCTGGCCGGCGGGGTGGTCTTCCTGATCGTCGCTGGTATCGGTGCCTACTGGCTGGCCCGCGCCGCCCTCGCCCCGGTGGAACGGCTCCGGCGGCAGGTGGCGGCCCTGTCCGACAGGGACACCGGGGCAGCCCTGCAGGTACCCCGCACCCGCGACGAGATCGCCGCCCTGGCCATCACCATGAATGACCTGCTCGCCCGGCTGCGCGGCGCGCTGGCCCGGCAGCGAGCCTTCGCCGCCGACGCCAGTCACGAGCTGCGCACCCCCTTCGCGGTGCTGGCCGGGGAGCTCGAGCTGGCGGGCCGTCCGGGACGGAGCAGCGCAGAACTCGCGACGGCGGTGACGACGGCCGCGGAAGAAGCCGCCCGGCTCGCGCGAATCACCGACGATCTGCTGGTGCTCGCGCGCGGTGACGAAGACAATCTCGATCTGCATCCCGAGCCCACGGATGTCAGGGAGCTGCTGGCCCGCAGCGCTGGGCAGGCCGCTGGCCGGGCCACGGAGGCCGGCGTCACCTGCCGGGCCGATGCTCCCCAGGCCCTGATGGCCACGGTCGACCCCGGGCGTATCCGGCAGGCTGTCGACAACCTGGTCGACAACGCATTGCGGTTCGCCCCGCGCGGAAGCGAGATTCTGCTGTCGGCCGGCCTGACCGGGCCCGTGCTGGTGATCGAGGTACGTGACCGCGGACCCGGCTTCCCGCCCGATTTCCTGCCTGATGCGTTCGAGCGATTCCGGCGGCCCGACCAGGGCCGGGCCCGCAGTGCGGGCGGCGCCGGCCTCGGCCTGGCCATCGTCCGGGCCATAGCGCTCGCGCACGGCGGCTCGGTGACGGCCGGCAACCTCCCTGGCGGAGGTGCCGTGGTCCGGCTGGAGATCCCAGCCGGATTACATGCTGCGCATGCGCTGGAACCGGCGGATGTCATCCCTGCCGACGAGCACAGCCGCGACGACCGTGGCGGCCAGGGCGGCCAGTGCGATCCGCTTCATCGTCTTACCTCGCTTCTCGTCCGCGCGGATGTGACGCCGCGCTGGTGACGATCGCGCCTGTGCCATGCCAGGCGCCCATTACCACTTCTTACGCTCGTCCGCCTGCCGTGGAAAAGGCCAGGGCCAAAGGTCCACCCGGCCAGGCACTGAAGGCCCGGCCGGAGCTCCTGTCGACCGGGACTGACCAACGGCCACGCCAGCGGTGACTGAAGTCCCACCAGAGCCGGGTCACGCGGCCCTGCCTTACGGAGCGGGCAAACCGTGAAGCTGCATATGACAGAACTGAATGACCGGGCCCCCCGTCCGGTTCCCTAAAAGGGAGGCACACAATGCGCCGCAAGACTTTTGACCTACTGGTGAGCACCGGCGGTCTAATCATCGCCGCCGTTCTGCTCGTCGCGGGCGGGCTCCTGATGTGGGGCTACTCATTCGCCAACGCACAGGTGCATGACCAGCTGATCGCCCAGAAGATCGTCTTCCCGACCAAGAGCAACCCCGAGTTCAAGGCGCTGCCCGCCGCCGACCAGGCCGCGATGGGCACCTACGCCGGCCAGACCATGACCACCGGCTCGCAGGCGCAGACCTATGCCAACCACTTCATCGCCGTGCACCTGCGGGAGATGGGCAAGGGCCAGACCTACTCCGAGCTGTCCGGCAAGTCGCTGACGGAGCCGAAGAACGTTGCGCTGGCCACCCTGGTGCAGACCGTGTTCCGCGGCACCACGCTGCGCTCGATGCTGCTGGAGGCGTACGGGTTCTGGCAGATGGGCCAGATCGCGCTGTGGGGCGCCATCGCCTCGTTCATCGGCGCGGGCCTGCTGCTGATCCTGTCGATCATCGGCTTTGTCCACGGCGGCCGGGTCAGCGCTGAGTCCGAAGTGTTCGCCAAGACCGCGCACCCCCACCCCGCCACCGCCTGACCAGGCAGCGGCGCAGCCGGCCGGCCGGGGACGCCCCGGCCGGCCGGTGGCATGTCAGGATCCCTGTCCTTTCCGCGCGAGCCATTCGGTCGGTTTTCTTAACTGGTTCTTAACTGGCGGGGGGACCAAGGTCCCTCCGCCGGGTGACTGTCATCTCTGTGGCATTCAGCCCGGTCAAGAGAACCCTGGGGGTAGCCCTGCGCCTTCACCTAGGGAGAGGCTGATGAAACCGCTGGCTGGCATCGCTTCGGCCCCCATTAACCTGGATCATCCGGGTACCTACCTGCATTGGTCGGTTTTTACCGTCTCCGTCGCCAACCTGGTCCTGATCGCGGTGATGGTGGTGATCTTCGGCCTGGCGCTGATCCTCCCGTTCCCCAAGGGCCGCACGTACCCGCCTGCGCCCGGGGAACCAGCGCCGGACGGCTCCGGTTCCGCCGTCACGGACTCTGCTGAGGACCGCGACATGTGGACGAACCGGGCGCGGCGGTTCGCCCTCCGGGTACTCCCGCCGGGCAAGCTGCTGCCGGACCGGCAGCCCGCCTACGTCGCCTCCTGGGTCTATGTGTTCGGCGTGGCCAGCCTGGTCGCGTTCGTGGTGGCGTGCGCGTCCGGCCTCGCCCTCGCCCTGGGCGGTCCCGACTGGTGGCGCTACAACGGCGTCGGCCACTTCTTCAACAGCCTGCATCTGTGGAGCGTCGAGCTGTTCATGGCGCTGCTCGTCATTCACCTGTGGGGCAAGTTCTGGATGGCGGCCTGGCGGGGCAGGCGGGCGTGGACCTGGATCACCGGCGTGGTCGCGTTCGCCGTCTCGGTCGTCGAATGCTTCACCGGGTACCTCTCCCAGCAGAACTTCGACTCGCAGTGGATCTCCACCAGCGGCAAGGACGCCTTCAACGCGGCCGGGATCGGCGCGATCTGGAACGCGATGAACTTCGGCCAGATGCTGATGTGGCACATCGTGCTGGTGCCGATCGCGCTGACCGCGATCATCGGCGCGCACATCCTGCTGGTCCGGGTGCGCGGCGTGTCACACCCGATGCCCGCGGGCGTCCGGCTGCCTGGCCGGGGCACCGCGCGGCAGCGCCGGCGCGCGCTGGCCACCGCCGACGCCGCACCCTGGCGCGGCGCCACCCGCCGCTACGACATCCTCAAGGAAGGCACGATCGCGGGTGTGATCATCCTGGCGCTCACCTTCGGCCTGGCTGGCCTGCTCTCCTCGCCAAACGTCCCGGAGCTTTCCGTGCAGACGTGGGCCAGGGTGGCGCCCGCCGACTTCCTGGCCACCGCCGCGACCGAGCTGAACGGCACCAGTGAGACGGCCACCTATGGGCCGCCATACAACACCAACGGGACGCCACAGAAAATCCTCTTCGCCCCGGCGAACATCCTCGGGGTGACCCAGCCGATCAACACGGCACACGACTTCGTGCTCTCCCCGCTGAACTCGGCCGCCGTCGGCAACCCCCGGCTGGCCGCCGCGCTGGCCACCTACCGGGCCGCTCCCCCGGCCCAGCAGCTCAGGTGGGCCAACGCCTACGCCAACGCGGTCACCAAGGTGAAGTTCGCCTCGGGCGTGCCGGTCGTCCCATCCGCGGCTGACGGGCCGGTCCCGGTCATGCTGGCCAACGAGCTGACCATGGCGCGCAGCGGCGCGCTGGACGCCGACCTCCTCGCGAAGAATGCGTTCTACGGCACCAACTTCACCCGCCCGCTGCTGTTCATCGAGGACGGCTCGTACTTCGTCAACAAGGCCGAGGCCATGCACCTGGGCGGGGACCAGTGGGGCGTGATGAATGAGACCGGCAGCTACCCCGGCCAGCCCTGGCTCTGGCTGTACACGCTGTGGTACCAGACCAGCTGGGGCAACTCGCCCAACGCCGACCTGATCGCCATCTACATGACCGGCCTGGCCACGCTCCTGCTGCTGCTCGTGCCGTTCATCCCGGGCCTGCGGGACATCCCGCGGCTGATCCCGCTGCACCGGCTGATCTGGCGTGGCTGGAAAGAAACGTCCGGCGATGGGGCACCGCCCGCCGGCGGGAAGCCCGGCCCGGTCGGTACCACGACGGCCGGCACATCCTGAGCGGCGGCGGGCTATCCCGGGGCCTGTCCCCGGCTGATGCGGCGCCCGGTGATGCGGGTGGGGATGATACGGATGAACAGCTCCTTCTCCCCACCCGCCCACGCCTGGACGCCTGACTGGCGTACCGCGGTGAGCTCAGGCTCGGAGTCGACGAGGTGGGCGGAGCCCTGGATGAGGATGCTCCACCCTTCCCTGGTAGCCGGGCTGATCTCGTCGATCTCGAACGCCACCTTGAACTCGGCGTCCGCTATCCCGGTGCGCAGATCCTCTCCCATCGGGCTGGCCTGACCGGTCCGGAACACGATCGCCCGCTCGTGCAGCACGAAGTTGACCGGCAAGATGGTGGGCCCGAACCGCCCCGTATACCCGATCCGTCCCACGCCACCCGCTGAGATCAGCCGCAGGCACTCCGCCTCATCAAGGGGCCGGGTGACCGCATCGGCCGGGCCCTGGGCCCGGGTAGCATCCGCCGCCGATGGCTGCTCTGCCACGTCGTTCTCCTTCCCGGGCGGGAATCACCCGCGATGTCTGCTGCCAAGTATCCTCCGCGCGGCCGGCCCCCGCCGCGCGAGGGAGCCCGGTTTTCAGTCCGCGCCGTCAGCCTGCGCGATGCTGAGCACCTCGGTAACGGGCCGGCGCGGGCTGTGCGGGACCGGCAGCCCGTAGCCGATCCGGAGGATCATCTGCGGGTACTCGAATCCGTTTCCGGGATCACGGACCAGCCACGCGTCCGGTGTCTCCAGCGGCTGGGTGAGCGGGCTGACCGCGATGCCGCGGAGGGTGGCCGTGAGCAGGACCCGCTGCAGCGCCTGCCCAGCGCGCAGCCAGTCTGACCGGCCGCTGGACTGCGTGGCCAGCACCGCCAGCTGGGGCTGCTCCTCGAACCAGGCATAGCGCACCGGCTCCGGCCGGGCGGGCGTGAAGTCGCGCACGGGGGCCGCGCCCCGCGGGTCGCGCGGGGCCGTGACGTCATCGGGGACGCCGTCCCGCTCCCGCGCCCCCCCGGCCCACAGGGCCAGCTCGGCGCGGTAGCCAGGATCAGCCAGCTGCGCGCGCTCGGCGTCGCGGGCCAGCTCCAGCAGCCGGCTGGTCTCCTGGCTGTCAGGGACATGCCACGCGGCACCCTCCACCCGGGCCGCCTCGGCCAGCTCGGCCAGGATTCCGGGGGCCACCGGCCGCCCGCTGAACGGGGACCGGTTGGTCCGGCGGTGCGGAATGGCCGCGTGCAGCTCGATCTCGTCGGGTTTCGCCTGGCACGGCCGGGCCAGCCGGAGCGTCGCGAGCAGCAGCCGCTCGGTGACGGCCGGGATCAGCCTGGACACCGGCAGCCGCCCCGCCGCCGCGGCGGCCAGCCGGAGGTTGAGCAGCGCCGCACCGCAGGCGATATGGACGGCACGGCCGTCCGGATCAGCGCACCGCAGTGTCCGCGCGGGGTCGGCATAGACCTCGATGGTCTGGCTGGCGGGCTCGAACCGGAACCGCCACGGCTGGGTGTTGAGCATGGAGGGGGCCAGGATGGCGGCCGCCACCATCTCCTCGACCACGCGCTGTGACACGTTTCCCGGTGGCGACGCCTGCTGACCCGCCGCCGGGGCGGCGGTGGGGGACGTAGTGGGTGCGGTACCCGGGCCGGACGCCGGGCCGGCGACGGTGTGGTTGCGGGTCATCGCTGCGTCCTCCCTTCGAGGCGGGTGGCCTCAGCGGCCAGCGGGGACGGTGGCCTGCCGGGCGAGATCTGCTCCCCACGCCCGGGCCCGGGCGAGTTCACCGTCGCGCAGCGGGCCCTCCGAGCCGGTCACGACGAACCCCTCGGCCTTGGCCGCCAGCTGGTAACCGTGCTTGCGCAGCTCGCGCGCGGCCGACCGGGCGGCCCCGCCGGCCAGCCGGGATGGCAGCCGGGTATCGAAGGCCGCGGCCCGGCAGCCGGGCTGGGCTGGCGGCAGCGACATCAGCCACTCCCGCACCCCGGGGCCGGCTGCGCCGGGTTCTGGGTCGCGGTGCGGCTGGCCGGTTGCCTTCCGGGCGGCCTGCAGGCCCTGCTGGCGGGTGCGCGGCGAGCTCATCCGCAGGATGTGCGTGGGGCCCCCGACCACCAGGAGACCGGCCTGCGCGGCTTCATCCGGCTTGGCGGTGTCCGCCCGCGCCACCGTCACCCGGGCGGACGGGTCGGCCTCCCGGATCCCGGCCGCGATCGCCTCGGCGATCTGGCGGGTGTTCCCGAACATGCTCTCGTAAACGACCGATGCCTCCATTTTCGCCCTCCTTCTGCCAGGGCTGCAGGCCGACACCAAACCCTTCCTGCTCTCAGCGTGGGCCGGCCACGCCGCACCCGGCAGGAACACAGGTCCCGGGCTGGCAGGCCACAGGTCACGAATCAGCACGGCCGCGCCGCCACGGCTGGGTTGACTCAGCGCCCCCCGGGTCCGGGGCGGGCGCGCCGCACGTGCTCGGCGAAGAAGGCGAGCACCCGCTGCCACGCGTCATCAGCCGCGGACGGCTGATAGGCGCGCCACTGGTCATTGAAGAACGAGTGCCTGGCCGCCGGGTACACCTTCAGGTCATGCGGGATTCCGGCCGCGGTCAGGCGTCCCTCCAGCACCCCCGCGGCCCTGGTGGTGATGTCCCGGCCCGGCCATGATCCAACGACCGGGCACAGCCGGCCGATCGCCCGCCGCGGCCGGGGCGCCATGGCGTAGAACGGGGCGATCGCGGCCAGCCGGCCGTCGGTACAGGCCCAGGTCAAGACGACAGAGCCACCGAGGCAGAAGCCGACCGCACCGATCCGGTCCGCGTCCACGCCGGGATGCGCGGCCAGCTGCCCCAGCGCGCTCTTGAGCGCGGGGACCCCGTAGTGCTCCAGGTGACCGGCCATGGCGCCCGCGAACATCCGGGCCATGCACACGGCGCGGTTACGCTTCCCGAACAGGTCCACGCCCAGTGCGGCGTAACCCTCGGCCGCGAACCGGCGGCAGATGTCCCGGATGTTGTCATTGAGCCCGAACGCCTCATGCACGACGACCACGCCAGGGTGCGGGCCGGGGCCGTCCGGCAGGGCCAGGTATGCGCTGCCCAGTGAGTCTGTTTCCATGGCGCCCAGCCTCAGGCCGTTACCCGCGGGCCGGCCGCGATAAGCAGCACAATGCTGGACGGAATGGCCGGCAGCCATTTCACCGACCGCATCCAGCGGAACAGCTGCGGGCCGAGGGACGCCTCGACCCGCACCGGATAGGCTTCGGCGGGCACGGTAAATCCTTTCTTTCCCGGGCGTAAGACCCCGCGTCCCCGCCGGCCGCGGCACGGCGGGGACGCCTGCAGCGTCGCTGCTGTTACCTGCTGTGCGGGACCACGACCACCGGGCAATGGGCGTGATGCACGACCTGGTTGCTGACCGACCCCATCATCAGCCGGGCGAACCCGCCTGCACCACGCGAGCCCAGCACCATCAGGTCCGCGTCGCGGGACGCGCGGATGAGCTCCTCGGCCGCGAACCCATTCATGGCCCGCACCGTCACCGATGGCGGCTGGCCATCCCCCAGCTCCGCGGCGGCCTTGCCCACCGCGTCCTCCACGGCCGCCCGGATCTTGTCCACCAGTGGCTCATCACCAGCAAGAATGATCGGGTTGCCGGTCCAGCCGCTGGCCGCCACCTCGTGCACCGCGATCACGGTGAGCGGCACCTGGCGGACCGCTGCCTCTTTCATGGCCCAGCTCAACGCGCGATGCGCCTCATCGGACCCGTCAATGCCAACCACGATTCCAGCCATTACTGCTCCCTTCACCAACGGGCACCCGCTTAGCGGTTCCCACAATCTCCCAATCCCAGAATCACGTTGAAACGTGATTGCCTGCAGAGGCATTCGGACAGAGAGCAAGAGGCCCTTGGTCCCAATCCGGGTAAAACCGGGCGGTGACCAGCAGGTTCAGGAGCCGGCCTGGCCGGCCAGCGCGTCCGCGATCTCGCCCGGGTCAGCGCGGCGCCGGGCGGTGAGCAGAACCGCGATCGTGCTGGCGCGTATCGGCCGGCCGAGTCGCTGATAGATCGCCTCGTGCTCGCGGTCCAGGGCCTGCCGCTGGCCGGGTGAGAGCCGGGCCCAAAACGACAGCGTGCGGACGAGAGCGCCGAGTTCGTCCGGCGTGTGCTCGGTGAGCTTCGGCATGACCGCCGCCTGAACCTCACCGAACAGACGGCCGGCGTAATCCCGTCCTATGTCGTAGCTGCCGAGCCAGGACCAGGCCCGTGAGATATTGCCGCGGCGTTGCTCGATTCCGGCGAGCGTCGCGTCGAGATCGCGGTAGGCCGGCCAGCGGGCGGCGATATCTGGCGCGACCGCCGCGATGGCCGCGAGCGCCGCGTCCTGATCTTGCCTGGTGCGCGCTTCGGCCAGCCCGAAGTACGACACCAGGGCGAGCGTTCCGCCGGGCACCAGCACGTCAGCGGCCCGCTGCCAGCTGGCCTCGGGATCAACCCAGTGAAACGCGGACGCGGAGAACACGGCCCGGAACCGTTCGCGGGGAAGCGGCGCGTCCTCGAACTGAGCGTTCACGAACCCCACCTCCCCGGCGCCTGCCAGGTTCTGCCTGGCCAGCGACATGAGGTTGGCGCCGGGTTCCAGCGCCGTCACCCGCAGTCCCCGGCTGGCCAGGGATCGCGTGAGCTGGCCGGTTCCGCAGCCGACCTCCAGCACAAGATCACCACTCCCGATCCCGGCGACCCGGCAGGCCTGATCGACGAGCTCGCCCGGATACGCCGGGCGGTAGCGGTCGTACTCCGCCGCGATCTCGTCGAAGACCCGGCCGTAACGACGCGCGGCGGGTTCCGGCCGTGGTGCCATGCACTGGCCTCCGGTCATGATGCCCCCGTCCCAGGTGATGCTGCCCGCGTCCCGGGACCGGGACGTGGGCAGCGGCGACATGGACGTGGTCAGCTGCGGGTGCCGGCGTGCGCGGTATCCGGGGCAATCCCACCGCTCCCGGGCGCGGGGCCGCTCACCCTCGGCCTGCGGCCGCGCATCCAGAGAACGACGGCGGTCACGAGCAGCACGAACCCAACGGCAGCGGCCACGATCGGCAGCGTAGCGCCGAACGTCTGGATGGTGTTGCTGCCGTTCCTCGCGTCGCTAGCCGCGGACTGCGCGCTGGCCGGGCTGGCCTGGTAGCTGTCCGACAGCACCGGAAGCACCGGGATAATCTTCCCGGTAGGCAGGACGACCCCGCCCACCTGCTTTTCTGTGGTGCTGAGATTGACGATGATCCCGGTTGCCGGAGCGACCCAGTAGGTGCTGGTGCTCTCGTAGACGTAGCCGACCGGAATCGTGGAGACATGCGGGAACACCTTCGCCAGGCCGGCCACCAGGCTCGCCGGGATCAGCCCGGCCCGCACGCCGCCCTGCAGCAGGCTCACCGGCAGTCTCGTTGGCAGGCCGCGCAGCACCTGAGGGTTCTTGATCGGGGTCGCCGGGACAGACGCCTGGTACACGTAGGTGTTCAGGCCATCGCGCTGCTGCTGCCTGACGTACTTCAGCGGCGTGGTCGTCTCGGTGTAAGGGACCCATCCGGTGTAGTTCTGCTGCTTCGCGCCGATGGGCCAGTTGACCGTGAGCCCCTTGGCGTTGGTAACGCTCCAGTTACTGGGGTGGCTCGCGGTCGCCTCCAGGCTGGTCCGGTCGACGGCGTACTGCGAGGTAATCCCGCCGATCGGCTGGCCTGAGGCGGTGGCTGTACTGGCGTCCCGTACCAGGGCGGTATTGCCCGACGTCTGCAGCACCGTGACCTGACGGCGCACCGTTTCGGGAAGCCCGACCTTTATCGCGGCGGAGAAATTGCCCTTCGCCAGCGCGGCCGGGTCCACCAGGGTACGGATCTGCCCGTTGTAGGTCCGTACCGTATTGGAGTTGCCCTGCAGGCGCGCGATGAAGGAGGGAGTGATCCACCAGGCGAACAGGCCCGCCACAGCAAGAAGAATCACCCCGATGACGCCGATGGAAATCGCTGTTTTGCGCATCGCACTCACCAGTTCTGGCGCACTGCGCAGGCCCTTGCGCTGGCCTGACAGGCGCAGCGCGCATCACATTACATATTCTCGTTACTTATACCCGGTTTCACATCCCCCGCTGCCAGTGATTCCGGTCACAGCTATTTCTAAAGCCAGATAACTGCTAATCGTCATGGATCGGGCCAAAAACGGCCCCGCGGGCGGCTAAATGAGCAGGGCGGCTGGGGACTTTATGCCGGGCCGGTGGAAGCGCCCTCCGGCCTGACCGCCGGGGGGTCAGGTGTGTGCGGGAGTGTGGGTGCGGAGTTCGTCGGTAACCTGGGTGACGCCGTCGACCTCGCTGGCGATCCGCACGACGGTGGCGCGGATACCCTCGCTGGCCACCCGCCCGGACAAGGTGACCCGCCCGCCCGCGGCGGCCACCTGCACACTGGTCTCGTCGATCAGCAGCAGGCCGGTCAGGACCTGGCGGACTTCAGCGGCGATATCGGCGTCCGGGCGCAGGAAAATGCTCAGCAGGTTACGCCGGCTGACCACCCCCAGCAGATCCCCCGCCTCGGTGACCACCGGCAGCAGCCACACGTGATGATCGGTCATCCGCCGCGCCGCGGCCGCCAGCGTCGCCTCCCGGCCGATCGTCACCGCCGGGGAAGTCATCAGCGCCGCAGCGGTCCGCCCGCCCCGTCCATGCGTGCCATGAGCAATCCAGTACCTGAATGAGGCATGCCGCTGCCGCGACCGCAGCAGATCCCCCTCCGAGACCACCCCGAGCACCAGCCCCTGCGCCGACAGCACCGGCACCGCCCCCACCCGGCGGGCGCTCATCAGCCGCGCGATCTCCCGCGCCGGTGTGTCCTCGGTCACCGTCACCGGCTCAACCGCCATCACATCGCGCACCCGCCACCGGCCCCGCTGACGCTCCCGCCCGGCCGGCCGGCCCGCCTGCACCGCCTCCACACTGGCCACCGCGCGGTTGACCTCCCACGCCGCCGCACCCCCATGCAGCGTCTGGTAATACGCCGCACCCAGGTGCCGCAACAGCACATCCAGATGCTCACCCTGACGCGACATCACAACCCCCTCGCCCCAACGAGCCGGAGGCCAGCAACAGCCCTTACCCCTCCATGGCACCAGCCCCACCCCCACCCCGCCAGGGCCGCAAGCAGTTCCCACCCGTGACCTTCGCCCCTAAACCCGGGCAACCACACCACCAGCACCAGCAAGCGGGTCTCAGCCCAGGTATGCAGGCACAGCGGGTGCGCCGCCGGGTCGAGACCGGACCGCACGTCCTCCTGCGGCTGGAACCCGGCGAGCTTCCGATACCCGACGAGCCGACCGGCTACGCTCGCGGGACAACGGCCGGGTGGGCGGCTGACTTCGCTGGCTTAGCGGGCCGGCAAGGGGGTGGGTCATGCAGGACGGGCCACGTCTTCTGGTTGCCGCCGCGCTGGGCAAGATCATCGAGCCCTTTCTGCGCCAGGCCATGAGCGACGCCACGATCCGGCTGGCTGAGGACAGGGCGGCGGTTGAGCGCGCGGTCAGCGACCGGTTGCGCTTTGACGTGGTGGTTGCCGACCTTACCTGGAATGACTACGCCATCGAATACTCGTTCGATGGCCTGGACGTGCTGGACATTCTGCGCGAATCGCACCGGCCGGTACCGGTGATCTTCGCGGCCCAGGGCCACGGAATCGAGCGGGATCACCTGGACGAAGCCATCGAGCAGCCCGAGGTGGTGGGTGTCTACCGGAAGGCGATGGGACCCCAGCCGCTGGTGACAGCGGTCGACATCGCGATCAGGGGCGGCAGGCTGACCGAATCTCACTTCCCGCCGGGCGACAGCCCGCCAGACACACCACGGATCCACGCCTATTTCGGTAAAGGGAAAGGGGTGACCGCCGCGCGGCTGGCCGGTGCGATCGCCTCGGGCCGGGCTGTCAATCACGAAACGCTGGCCAGTTCGGCTCATGTGGGATACGACACCGCAGCGAAGCTCATCGACTACCTCGGGCCGCTCATCCGTGACCGTCACGAGCACAACGGTGAACTCAAGATGACGCCGGAGGTCGTCTACCGGTGGTGCGGTGAACACGCCCGCTACATCCTGAGCTGGTGCCGCCGTAACGGCCATCACGATGTCGCCGTGCGCGTCATGACGGCGCCCTGACCCGGCGTCATGCGGGATCTTGCCTGGCGGAACGATGATCCGGCAAGGAACTTCCCAATCGCATTCTGCGTGAACCATCCCGCTTCGGACCCGTATATAACTGGCCTTGGCTGGCGCTGAGCGCAGGGGGGGCGCCTCGTCCACGGCCGGAGTCGGCCGCGGGCGCCGTCCGGGCTGGCGGAGCCCAGCTTCGCCAGCCCGGACGGCCCCGGCCTGACCCGGGTGGTCACTGCGTCGCGGTGACGATGCAGCGCCGCAGTTCCTCGACCGCTTCCGGGGCGCCCTCGACCGTCACGTCACCCGGGCCGCCGGCGCTCTCCCGGTTCCATGCCCAGCGCAGCACGGCGGCCGGCGGTCCGCTCACGGTGACGTCGGGCGGGCCGCCGTCAGTTCCGTCCGCCACGGTGAACAGCCCCGGGCCGGTTCGGACCCGCCAGGCCGCGCCATCGGTCTGCACCAGGTACGTCCAGCCCGGCGAGCTGGCCAGGATGCCGGTGAAGTAGCTGGCCCACTCGGCGACGCCATAGGCCACGAACACCTTGAGCAGCTCGTCGATCCCGTCGACCGCGAGGTCGGCCGGGACCGGCACGACCGGCTGCCCGGTGCCAAGCTCGCCGTCGATGCGGTGGATGACCGTCTCCTGGGCCATCCGGCGGATCCAGAACCCCACGGTCGGGTCCGGCGCATACCAGGAGCCAGCCGGGTCCGCTGGCTGGTGGGTGGCGAACTCGGCGCGCAGCCCGGCGTAGGCCCGGTCGAGCAGGGCGAGCGGGTCCTCCGCCCCCAGGTCCGCTGGCGGCCACGGTTCCGGCTCGGTGCCCTCCTGGATTGCCCGGGTCTTGTGCAGGTACACCTCGCCAACGTGGTGAGCCAGATCGGCGACCGTCCAGCCGGGGCAGGTCGGCACCGCCGCAGTGAGGTCGGCTGGCACGACGGCCCGCAGCCGGGCGAAGTCAGCGGCGAGACAGTCCAGCAAGCGGGGATAGTCCATGCCCGGGAGTACAGCACGTGGGGCCGACAATCCAGCGCCGGCACCGTCACCGCCCGCAGCCCCAACCGCCAACGCACCCTGCACAGCCACAGCCCACCCACCCGAAACGCCTGACCCAGGCAGGAACGGCTGCACCGCGATCGCCCCTCGCGGCCGGGCCACATTGGGCCGCTGTGCATGGGCACCTCCAGCGGACCAGGGCTGCGGCGACGTACGCTACCTCTGACCGGGCATAACGGGTTCAAGGTCACCGCCCGGCAAGATCACCGCAGCCTCGACGGAAAGCCCTGGGCGTTGGCCTCGCAGACACTCACCTTCCTCTTTACTGACATCGAGGGTTCCACCGCGCTGCTTCAGCGCCTGGGCAATGGGTATGCGCAGGTCCTCGCCGACCACCACCGGCTTGTCCGGGACGCGCTGGCCGCGCACGACGGCAACGAGATAGACACCCAGGGCGACGCGTTCTTCGCGGCTTTCTCGTCGCCGAGTGCCTGCCTGGCCGGGGCGATCCAGATGCAGCAGTCATTCGTTACCCACCCCTGGCCGGCGGGCGAGACCATCCGCGTCCGCATGGGGATCCACTCCGGTGAGGCGGCCGAGACCGCCACCGGCCTGGTCGGGCTGGACGTTCACCGTGCCGCCCGGATCGCATCAGCCGCCCACGGGGGCCAGGTCGTCGTCTCGGCCACCACGGCCGCCCTGCTCCGCGACTCCCTGCCGGCCGGCACCTCGCTCCGGGACCTGGGTCTGCACCGGCTGAAAGACCTCGGCCGGCCCGAGCAGATCTTTCAGCTCGAGGCTGACGGCCTGCCCACGGCGTTCCCGCCGCTGCGGTCGCTCGACGATCCGGGGCTGCGCAACAACCTGCCGGTCCAGGTGTCGAGCTTCATCGGCCGGGAGGCGGCACTCGCCGAAGTGCGAAGCTTGATCAGCAGATCGCGCCTGGTCACGCTCACCGGGCCGGGAGGCGCGGGCAAGACCCGCCTGGCCCTCCAGGCCGCGGCCGGGCTGCTGGATGGCTCGGGCGACGGGGTGTGGTTTGCCGATCTCGCCCCGCTTCAGGACGCGGACCTCGTCGCGGTCACGGTGGCCAACGTGCTCGGCATACCCGAGGATGCGGGCCGCCCCGTCATGGACACGCTCGTCGACATGATCGGCCAGCGCAACCTGCTGATACTGCTGGACAACTGCGAGCACGTCATCGACGCGTGCGCGAAGGTGGCCGATGTCCTGCTGCACAGCTGCCCCAGCATCGTGCTGCTGGCGACGAGCCGTGAACCGCTGGGGATCGACGGCGAGCACATCTACCGGGTGCCGTCGATGGGCACGCCCGCCGAAGGAGATGCGGTAGCCGCGATCCGGGCCAGCGAGGCCGTGCGGCTCTTCGCCGACCGCGCCGCCCGGCAGGGGGTCCCGCTGCCCTGGGATGAGCCGACGGCCTCGGTCATCGCCAGGATCTGCCGGCGGCTCGACGGCATCCCGCTGGCCCTCGAGCTCGGCGCGGCCCGGCTGCGGGTCATGTCAGCGACCGAGCTGGATGCCCGGCTCGACCAGCGCTTCTCCATTCTGACCGGTGGCTCGCGCACCGCCCTGCCCCGCCAGCAGACGCTGCTCGCCATGGTCGACTGGTCCTGGGAGCTGCTGACCGCCGCCGAGCGGCAGGTGCTCGCCCGCCTGTCGGTGTTCGCCGGAGGGTTCGACCTGGACGCCGCCGAGGCGGTCGCCGCCGACGGCGACGTCCCCTCCGGCGAAATCGTCGGGCACCTCGGGACGCTGATCGACAAGAACCTCGTGCAGTTCGACGACACCGGCGAAGGCCCGGTTCGCTACCGGCTGCTGGAAACCGTCCGGCAGTACGCCGCGCGGCAGCTCGACCGGCAGCCCCGGGCGGCCGAGGACGCCCGGCGGGCCCATCGCGACACGTATCTCGCCCTCGCGGAGACAGCCGCGCCGGAACTCGTTGCGCACGGCCAGGTCGCCTGGATGGACCGGCTCGACGTGGAACTCGACAATCTCCGTACCGCGATCGCCTACACGCTCAGGCAGCCGGACCCGGCGCCTGGCATCCGGCTGGCCGTCGCGTTGCGGGTGTTCTGGAAGGCGCGCGGGCACGCCGCGGAAGGCACGGATGCCGTGCGCGCGCTCCTGCAGCTCCCAGCCGCGCAGGAGCCGACCGTGCTGCGTGCCCGTGGTCTGGCCACGGCGGCGTACCTCCTTGAGCAGATGGGCAGCTACCCGATCGCCGAGGGGTGCTGCGATGAGGCACTGTCGATCGCCCAGGCCGCCGGGGATGACTACCTGGTGGCCGAGGTCATGGACATACGCGGCTACATCCTGCTGCGCCGCGGGCGGCCGGGCTCCGCGCTGCCGCTCATCGAGCGTGGGCTCGACCTGGCGCGCCGGCTCGGGGAGGCCCATCTCACCGCGCGGCTGCTGGCCGGCCGGGCCTTCGCCCGGGACCTCGAAAATGACCGGGCCGGTGCGGCACGGGACGCCACGGAATCCCTCGAGCTCTACCGCCAGGTCGGTGACCGGCGGCAGGTGGGGACGATGCTCGGCAACCTGGGTTACGTCGAACTGTCGATCGGCGACATCGACGTCGCCCGTGCCCACCTGATGGAGTCGCTGGATATCGCGCGTGAGCTGAACGACCACTACGGGGTGGCCTACGAGACCTTCAACCTGGGCCTGGCCGAATACCTCGGCGGCTCGCCGGACGCGGCCGCGGATCTGTTCGCCGAATCACTCCGCCAGGCCAGGCGCATGCAGATGAAGCAGAGCATCGCCTACGCGCTGATCGGGGTGGCCCTGGCCGGCCGGGCCGGGATGGTCCGGGCCGCCCGGCTGCACGGTGCGGCCGAGCAGGCCCTGACGGCCCTGGGCGAAACCATCGAGCCGCTGGAGGGCGGGCTGCGCGATCGCGACTGCCAGCGGCTGCGCGCGGCCATGGGCGCCGACGCCTTCGCGGCCGAGTACGCCGCGGGCCAGGCCCTGACCTCCGAACAGGCTATTGAGCTGGCCCTCGGCGATCAGGCCCAGGGTGTGTCCGGCCCCTAGTCGCGGGGCCATTCGTCGAGCCCCAGCAGGCGCCGGCCCAGCGGGCTGAGCGAGGCCGGCTGGCCGTGCTCTTCCTCGATACGCCGGGGGTCACCGGGGAAGGCATCGCCGGCCGGGGGGCGGCACGTGGACCAGCAGGAGATGCGTTCCTGCCGCACCGCCTCACGCGGCTGGCCGGCCCGGGGTGGCGGGTTCATGGTGACGTACTGGGCCAGCCGGGGGCGCCGCGCGGAGTTCCTGCCGTTCCCGTGCAGCAGCGTGGTCTGCCAGATGGCCAGGTCGCCGGCGGCCAGCGGAACCTTGACGACCGGCTCGCCGCCGATGTCGGGGGCCCGGGGCACCGGTCCGCCCCTGGACCATTCGTCGAGGAAACGCCGCTGGTCGCGGTAGACGGACGGGACGCACTGAAACCCGCCCATGTCGGCGGAGGTGTCCTGCAGAGCGAGCACCCCCTGCAGGTGGAAGGCGATGCCCGGATACCTGTTCATGTCGGTATCCCAGTGGATGAAGCCGCCCTGGTCGTAGCCGGGCCGGTCAGGCCGGGCCGGCGGCTTGAACGCGACCCGGTCGATGGACACCCACAGCTCGCGCTGGCCGTGCAGGCCGCGGAAGATCTCGTAGACCGCCGGATGCTGCCGCACCTCCCACATCGACTGGTAGTGGTACATCTCCACCATGCCCGCCCGGGGCCGGATGACGTCCGGCTGGTACCACGTGGCCGGGTCGTCCAGCCTGGCACCGGCATGGCGGCAGATATCGTCCACCACGGCTTCGAGCATGGCCGCGGGCAGCGCGGTCGGCACGACGACGTACCCGTCGGTGTCCAGGGCCTCCCGCACCCGGTCCGCTGCGCCGGGCACGTTACGCGGGCACGACGTACGGGAAGGTGGGGGTGCGCTGGTCCCGGGTCGTGGCCGGGGTGAGCCCGGACGGCACCGCGGTGCTGGTGACCAGGGACAGCATCGCCTCCGGGGCGTTGTCGGCCCGCGTGCGGCCATTGAACCCGGTGAAGCCGTAGACCGCGGGCGTGCCGACCACGTAGGGCAGCACGTCGGGGAACAGCTGGCCGGCCACCGACTGGCCGTAGCCGTGCGGGTCGCCGGCCGTCCCGCTGGCCGCCACCACCGCGGTGATCTGCTCGCCGATGTACTTGGCCGCCGCGCCGACGTCCTCAGACGGGTGCCTCGTGTTGGCCGGGTTGGTGAAGTCGGTGTCGGCCGGCCAGAAGATCGGCCACATCATCGGGTGGCCGGCCCGGTTGATCTGCCGCCAGCCACCGGCGTCGGTGGCGAGCTTGGTGGCGGCCCACACGCCGGTGCGGGCCCCCGGGCGCAGCTGCGGGTGCTGGTGGGAGACTTCCAGCACGATCGCGTCGACGAAGCTGCCCGCGAAGCTGTTCTGCGCGCTGCCCGGCTGCCACCCGGACAGGTCGGGGGCGATCCCCTGGGCGACCGCCCCGTTGATGATGGCCAGCAGCGACAGGTCGATGTAGAACGCGTCGGCGACGCGCCCGGCCCACAGCCGGGTCCCGCCGGCGGTAGCCGTCTCGCCGGTCCGCCCCTCCAGCACCAGCTCGCCGGCCGCGGAATCCTCCCGCGCCGCCTCACCGGCCAGGGCGTGCAGCTGCAGGGCCTGCTGGCCGCCGGCGCCCGCCGGGCCGAACGACACCCGGTAGGTCAGCGTCTCGAAGTCGGCCCCGTCGAAGTGCACCTTGAACTCATAGCGCGCCTCGGGGTGGAAGCCGGGCTCGGAGTGCAGGCCGTTCACGTTGGAGTTGACGTCCATGATCAGCACCGTGCTGTCCTCGCCGGGAAACACGTACAGGTCGTCGAGGTACAGCTGGCCCGTCTGCGCGGCGAGCGGGGTGTCGAGGTGGTGTGACACGGGAGGGTCCTTTCGGCTGCGGTATCACCTGCTACTGACTCTGCCCGGGCCGGGCGCCGGGAGCACCAGTCAAATGACTCGAGTCAGATGACTCATGCTCTTCCGGGGGTGGCGGCCGGAGACTCTTGCCAGCCGCGCCGGTACGCGGCTGGCGAAGGAGGGTCATGCCCGGTCCATACGGCACGGATGTCCCCGGCGTGGCAGCGGAGCCGGCCCGCAGGAAATCAAGCTCCCCGGCCCGCCCGATCAGCCCGCCCGGGGCCGGATCAGGCTGGCGCACACCCCACGCCACAAGCCCGACGCTAGAGGCAGCAGGGTCTGATGCGCTAGCCGCGACGGGGGGAAGCCCGGGTGGCGGCCCACTCGTGGTCGAGGATGGACATCAGCACCTCGTCATACCAGCGCCCGTCGTGCAGCACCGATTCGCGGCGGCGGCCCTCCTCGGCGAACCCCGCCTTCTGGTAGGCGCGGATACCGGCGGGATTGAACGGGGCCACGCCGAGCTGAATGCGGTGCAGGCCCATCTCACGGAATCCGTAGCCGACGATGACGCGCATCGCGTCCGTGCCATAGCCGCGGCCGAGATGCGGCCGGCCGAGAGCGATCCCCAGCGTCGCGCACCGGTCCTTCGGGCGCACGCCCCACAGCCCGACGTTGCCGGCCAGCACCGGGGGGTCGCCGAGCGTCTCGATGGCGAAGCCCACGTCGTCCTTGTCGTTCGCGCTCCACCCGGCGATGCGCTCCCTGGCCGCGGCCTCCGACGAGGGCACCACCCAGCTCGACAGCGTGGCCATCCGCCCGGGATCCATCTCCCACTTCGCGAGGGTGGGCAGGTCGTCCTCGCGCACGCCGCGCAGCCGCACCCGCTCGCCCGCGAGGATCGAGTCGCCATAGCCGAACGCGGTGGAGACATCGGTGAGTTCGGTCATGTAGCTGATACTGCCGCACACCGGCCGTGACACCCCCGGCGGCCCGGCGGGACAGCCCCGGCCGGCCGCCCCGGCGCGCCGCCCGGTGTGCGAGGTATCGTGCGGGCTGTGCCGTTTAGCACGGCCGGGGATCTCGGGGGGCTGCTGGAGCGCGAGCGCGAGCTGCGGATGCTGCGCGCCGGGCTCAGCCAGGCATGCCGCGCGGAGGGCGCCCTGCTGCTCATCGAGGGCCCACCCGGCGTCGGCAAGACCGCGCTGATCCGCAGCGCGCGGGCGCAGGCCGGGCAGGCCGGCCTGCTGGCGCTCGAGGCGACCGGCTCGGAACTCGAACAGCCCTTCGCGTTCGGCGTGGTGCGCCAGCTGCTGGAACCGGTGATCCGCCAGGCCGACACCCCCGGCCTGTTCGCCGGGGGTGCGGGCCCGGCGGCCCGGCTGTTCGAGCCGGACGACCAGCTGCCGCCCGGCGCGGACCTGGGGTTCGAGGCGCTGCACAGCCTGTACTGGCTCATGGTCAACATCGCCGACCACGCCCCGGTCCTGGTGTCGGTGGACGACTGCCAGTGGGCCGACCGCGATTCACTGCGCTTCCTCGCCTACCTGACCCAGCGCATCGAGGGCCTGCGCATCATGGTGCTGCTGGCCGGCCGGCCGGCCGGCCCGTCGGCCGGCGCCGAGGCCCTCTGGGCCCAGCTCGCCTCCCGCCCGGCCGGCCTCGCCCTGTACCCGCCGCCGCTGAGCGAACGCGCCACGGTCAGCTGGACCCGGCGGCACCTCGGCACCGGGGCCGACGAGGAGTTCTGCCTCGCCTGCCACCACGCCACCGGCGGTAACCCCCTCTTCCTCCGCGAGCTGCTGCGCACCCTCGAGGCCCAGGGTGTCGAGCCGTCAGCCGCCGCCGCGGCCCGGGTCCAGGCGGTGGGACCGGCCGCGGTCCGCCGTTTCGTCGGGCATCGCCTCGCCGCGCTCGGACCGCCCGCCGCCGGCCTGGCCCAAGCCGTCGCGGTGCTGGGCGATGACTGTGAGGTTCCGCTGGCCGCCCAGCTGGCGGGGCTGAGCCCGGGCACGGCCCGCCAGGTCGCCGACTCCCTGGTCCGGGCCGGCCTGTTCACCCCAGCCGAGCGCCTGGGCTACGTGCACCCGGTCGTCCGGGCCACGCTGTATGAGGATCTCGCGCCCGGTGAGCGCCAGGCGCGGCACGCGGCGGCGGCCCGGACCCTGGCCGCGGCGGGCGCGCCGGCCGAGCGCATCACCGCCCACCTGCTGCTGACCGCGCCGGACGGCGATCACCAGCGGATCACTACGCTCCGGTCGGCCGCGGCCAGCGCCGCGCGCCGCGGCGCGCCCGGCGCGGCGGCCACCCGGCTGCGGCGGGCGCTGGCCGAGTCCCCGGCCGAGCAGGAGGAAGCGGAGATCCTCGCCGAGCTGGGCCGCTGCGAGCTGGCCACGCTGCAATTCGAGGCGGCCGAAAACCACTTGCGAGCATGCCTAACGTCCCATGCCGCGCTGGCCACCCGGGCCGGCGCGGCGTCCTGGCTCGGCCGGTGCGCGATCGTGTCCGGTGGCCGGTCAGCCCAGGCCGCGGCCGGCGCCCTCGCGTCGCTGGCCGCCGAACTCCGCCCGGTCGACCCGGAGCGCTCCCTCGAGCTCGCCGCTGAGCTGCTGATGCTCACCGCCGCCGTGCCACGGCTGCGCACCGGCCTGCCCGCCGAGCTGACCCGCTTCGACGAGCTGTCCGCCGGCCGCCCCGGCTTCGCCGCGATCGCGCGGGTGATCCGGGCTCAGGAACGGTTCTTCCGCGGCGGCCCAGCAGCCGGCGCGGTGGCGGAGATCCAGGCCGTGCTGAGCGCCAGCGTGCCGTCCCGGACGCAGACCGACGCCCTGCTGATCGGGCTGCTGACGCTGCGCTACGCGGAGCAGTACGACCTGGCCGGGCGGCTGCTGGACGTCGCGCTGGAGCGGGCCCGGCGCGAAGGGCACGCGACCAGGCAGGGCCTGATCCACGGGCAGCGGGCGATGATCGCGCTGGCCCGGGGGTCGGTTCAGGACGCTCAGGTCGAAGCGGAGACCGGGCTGCTGCTGGTGGCCGAACCGCACTTCGCTGTGGTGCAGCTGATATCGGTGGCGATCGGCGCGCACGTCGAGCGGGGCGAGCTGGACGCCGCCGAGGCGCTGGCCGGGAGGGTGGATTCGGCCACCCTCGCCGAGGACAGCACCTACGCGGCCGCGTTCCTGGATGCCCGCGGGCGGTTGCGGATCGCCCAGGGCCGGCCCGAGGAGGGCGTCGCCGACCTGCTGTGGTGCGGCCGGCTGATGGAGGAGACGCGGGGCATGCCGTGGCCCGGCGACTGGCGGATCCACGCCGCCCCGGCGCTGTCCGCGCTTGGCCGCCGTGACGTGGCCGGCCGGCTCGCCCGCGAGCAGCTGGCGCTCGCCCGGCGGGCCGGCGTCACCGGCGCGCTGGGCATGTCGCTGCACGCCGCCGGCCTGGTGGCGGGTGGGGCCGAGGGACAGGCCCTGCTCTTCGAGGCCGTGGCGGTGCTGGAGCGCAGCCCCGCGCGGCTGGAGCTGGCGCACGCGCTCGCCAGCCTGGGTGCCCAGCTGAGCCGCGCGCACCGCCGGGCGGAGGGCCGCGACGCCCTGCGCCGGGCCATCAGGCTGGCCGGGGAGTGCGGGGCGCTGGCGCTGGCGCAGCGCGCGATGGCCGAGCTGCACGCCGGGCCGGGCCGCCGGGCGCGGACCGAGCTGACCGGGCCGGCCGCGCTGACCGCGGCGGAGTGGCGGGTGTGCCGGGAGGCGGTCGCGGGACAGACCAACCGGGAGCTCGCGCAGGCCCTGTTCGTGACCGAGAAGACGATCGAGCGGCATCTGTCCAGCGCCTACGCCAAGCTCGGCATCCGGTCGCGGTTCCAGCTGGCGGCGGCCATCGGCGAGTAGCCGCGCCGTCCCGGCCCGGCCCGGCCCGGCCCGAAACGGTAGGGAAAACACTCGGGGATCCCCGCTTGTGCGGGGTCGTGCCTGCCCGGCACGTTGGCCTCAGGCCCACGTAACCAGCGGTGATGCCGCTCGAACCGAAGGACCCCTGATGACCGGCGTGCTCTACAGCCTGGCGCGATTCTGCGCCCGGCACCGTTACCTCGTCCTGTCCGGCTGGCTGATCGCGACGGTCGTCCTGGTCGGCGTGTCCCATCAGCTTGGCAGCAACACCAGCGACAACCTGTCGCTGCCCGGCACGGGCAGCCAGCAGGCCACCGACACGCTCGCCGGGCCGTTCCCCGACCAGGCGAACGGGTCGAGCCCGATCGTCTTGCACGTCAGCCACGGGAAGCTGACCGACGCCACGTACGCCAGCGCGGTGAACCAGGCCGCGGCCGACGTGGCCAAGGCCCGCTACGTGGCCTCGGTGGTCAATCCGCTGACCGCGCAGGGCGCATCAGCGCTCAGCAAGAACCAGGCGACCGGCTACCTGTCGGTGACCTTGTCGGTCAGCCCGGGGGCGCTGTCTGAAAGTGACGCCCAGACGATCATCAACGCGGCGGACAAGCCGGCCCAGGCGGCTGGCATCGAGGTGCAGACCGGCGGCCAGCTGGGCCAGAAGGTGTCCACCCCGTCCACCGAGTCCAGCGAGCTGATCGGCATCATCGCCGCGATGGTGATCCTCACGTTCGTGTTCGGCACCGTGGTGGCGATGCTGCTGCCGATCCTGACCGCGATCCTCGGCCTGGCCTCGACGCTGTCGGTCGTCACGATCCTCAGCCACGTCACGACCGTGTCCACGGTGGCCCCGACGCTGGCCACGATGATCGGGCTGGGCGTGGGGATCGACTACGCGCTGTTCATCGTGACCCGGCACTTCCGCGGCCTGAGCGCCGGCCTGGACGTGCGGGAGTCACTGGCCCGCGCGGTGGCGACGTCCGGCGGGGCGGTGACGTTCGCGGGCGGGACGGTGACGATCGCGCTCGTCTCGCTCGCGGTGGCCCGCATCCCGCTGGTGACGACGCTGGGCCTGATGGCCGCGGTCGCGGTGGTGGTCGCGGTGCTGGCCGCGCTGACGCTGCTGCCCGCGCTGCTCGCGATCACCGGCCCGCACATCAACTCGCTGCGGGTCCGCGGCCGCCGGGCCAAGCACGGCGCCGGCCCGGGCCTGTGGGCCCGGTGGGCGGGCGGCGTCGCCCGCCGCCCGGTGGTCGCCGGGCTGGCCGCGCTGGCCATCCTCATCCCGCTTGCCACCCCGCTGCTGTCGCTGAACCTGGGCCAGAAGGATGTCGCCGCGCTGCCCACGTCGACCACCGCGCGCCAGGCCTATGACCTGCTCTCGGACAACTTCGGTGCCGGGGTGAACGGGCCGCTGCTGATCGCGGTGCACCTCGGCTCCCCTGCGCAGCCGTCCGACCCGCGGCTGCAGGCACTGGAGCAGGACGTCGCCAAGACCAGAGGGGTGGCGGCGGTCACCCCGGTGCAGGTCGACAAGGCCGGGACCACCGCCTACTTCAGCGCGATCGCCACGACCGGCCCGGCCGAGCAGGCCACCGCCGACCTCGTGGGCACGCTGCGGTCCACCGTGATCCCGGCCGCGGAAAAAGGAACGGACCTGCGGGCCTACGTGGGTGGCACCACGGCCGGCTATGTCGACCTCGCCTCGAACATCTCGAGCAAGCTGCCGCTGCAGATCCTGGTCGTGATTTTGCTCAGCTTCCTGCTGCTGACGCTGGCGTTCCGCACCGTGGTGATCCCGGTGCAGGCGGCGGTCATGAACGTGCTGTCGATCGGCGCCGCCTACGGCGTGCTGACCGCGCTGTTCCAGTGGGGCTGGCTGCACGGCGCGATCGGGCTGGAAAGCGCGGTCCCGATCGTGTCCTACGTGCCGCTGTTCATGTTCGCGATCTTGTTCGGGCTGTCCATGGACTACGAGGTGTTCCTGGTCAGCCAGATCTCCGAGCACGTGCACGAGGGCCAGGACAACACGGGCTCGGTGGTGTCCGGGCTGGTCACCAGCGGCCGGGTCATCACCGCGGCCGCCACGATCATGGTGTTCGTGTTCGGCAGCTTCGTGCTCAACGGCGATCCGACCGTCAAGCAGTTCGGCATCGGCCTGGCCGTGGCCGTGCTGCTGGACGCCACGATCGTCCGCTGCCTGCTGGTGCCCGCGCTCATGGTCGCGATGGGCAAGGCCAACTGGTACCTGCCCCGCTGGGTCGACCGCCTGCTGCCCCGGATCAGCATCGAAGGCGCCGAGTACTTCCAGGCCCGCGATGCCCGCGAGGCCGCCGGGCGGCTGCCCGCGGTGGGCGCGGCCGGGGCGAGCCAGGCCGCCGCCATTCCTGACAGACTTGGCCGATGACGCCGTGGCGTGTCCGTGACTTTCACGAGGATGATCTTGATGCGGTGGTCCGGCTGTGGGATGACCCCGCGGCCGGTACCGCAACGCCCGTGTTCGGGATGTCGGGCCTGATTTCCGCGGTGCGCGGGGGCGCACCCGCGGTCGTGGCCGCCGTCGGCGACGAGGTGGTCGGGGTGGTGGTGGCGTCGGTCGACGGCGCCCGGGCGATGCTCATGCGGATCAGCCTGGCGCCGGGCTGGCGGCAGCGCGGCATCGGCAGCGCCATGCTCACCGAGCTGGAACGGCGGCTGGTGGACGCGGGCGTGCACCGGATCAGCTGCCTGCTGGCCGACGAAGGCGAGCTGGGCGCGGCGGCCCTGCAGCACTGCGGGTACTCCGTCCACCGCGGCATCAGCCTGTACGAAAAGCTCGAGCCGGTGGGGCCGGCCGATGTCGGCATCCTGGGGCAGCTGGGTGGCCGGATGATCCGTCCCGGCAGCTGGGATCAGCTCGGCGGGATGGCCCGCGAGAAGGAGCTCATCGAGCGGAGGGTCATCCTCCCGCTGGCCAACGCCGGGCTCGCCGCCCGGCTGGGGCTGGTCCCGCCGCGGGCCATCATCCTGTTCGGGCCCCCCGGCACCGGCAAGACCACGTTCGCCAAGGGCGTCGCCGCCCGGCTGGGCTGGCCGTTCGTGGAGCTGTTCCCCTCCCGGCTCGCGGGGGACTCCCCGGCCGGGCTGGCGTCGGCGCTGCGGGACGCGTTCGGCTTAGTGGGCGAGCTGGACAAGGTGGTGGTGCTGATCGACGAGGTGGAGGAGATCGCCGGGTTGCGCCAGCCGCGGACGGTCTCGGTCGCCCAGGGTGTCACCAACGAGATGCTCAAGCTCATCCCGCCCTTCCGGGAGCGGGAGGAGCGGCTGCTCATCTGCGCCACCAACTCAGTGCGCGACCTGGATACCGCGTTCCTGCGGCACGGCCGGTTCGACTACCTCATCCCGGTCGGCCCGCCCGACGACCAGGCCCGGCACGCGATCTGGGACCGCTATCTGGCCGCGATGGCCCATGCCGAGCTGGACATGGCCGCGATCGTCGGCCGGTCCAGGCTGTTCACCCCCGCCGACATCGAATTCGCGGCCCGCCGAACCGCACAGCTGGTGTTCGAGCGGGTCATGTTCGCCCGCGGCGACGAGGCCACCACCACCGCAGACGTCCTGCGCGGCATCGCGGAAACCCGGCGCACGCTGTCCGAGGAGATGGCCACCCAGTTCGAGCAGGACATCCTGGATTACGCCCGGCTCTAGGGTGTCCGCTCACAAGTCAGCGCGGACCTTGCGCAGGGCGAACTGCATGTCGGCGGCGGTAGCGAAGCGCTCGGCGCGGCTGGCGGCGCATGCCTTGCGCAGGAAGCCGGCCAGCTCGGGGCTGAGGTCGGCGCGGATGGTCCGCGGGTCGATCACCGGTTCGCCGGCCATCGGCATCGAGTTCGGGAACGGGTGCTGCCCGTCGCACAGGAGCTGGTAGAGCACCGCGCCGACGGCAAACAGATCCGTTGACACGTCCCACCGGGAGTGCTCGGCATCGGGTGGCTGATACGGCGGTGTGCCCGAGTGCGTGTGCACGGGGTCACCGACTCGCGAGGCGATGTTGAAGTCGAGCAGCTTCGCCCCCGCGCGGGTGAGCATCACGTTGCGCGGTTTGATATCGCGGTGGACCAGGCCGGTGCCGGTCAGTTCCAGCCACTCGCGCGACTGCGCTTCGGGCAGGTCACCTTCGCGGCGTTGAGCGTCCAGCTCCTCCAGGCGCGCCGAATCGGGGTGAAAAGCGACGAGCGCGTCCAGCAGATCGAGGGCAATGTCCACCGCCTCCCGGTCGCGAAGGTGCTTGCGCCCGGTGGCATATTCATCGAGTGATTCACCGTCGATGAACTCGGTAATGAGATACCAGTCGCCCGCACTGGTCTGGCCAGCCCAGAAGACCTCCACCACGTGCGGATGATGAATCTTCCGCAGGGCGCTGATCTCGCGGCGCACCGCCGCATAACCGGCGGCGCTATCGAAGAGCTTGAAGGCCCGCTCTTCTCCCTCGACGCCGTCGCGCACCCGGTACACCTTGGAAAAGGCACCCCACCCGATTATGTCCAGAATCTCGAAGCGGCCGTCGATGACCTCACCGATCGCGTAGTCAGCCGCCTTGGCGCTGGCCGGGGACGCCGCGTCGGCCGGGTCCGGCCCCGGCAGCTCCTGGCTTTCCGGGCGCGCGGCGGCTGGTGGGCCAGGCAGGTAGCGGCGGTCAGGGGTGGTGGATCCGCCGCGGGCCGCGGGCGGGCCGGCCGGCACGTGCTGGATCCCGCCGATGCTGTGCACCAGGCACGGATGCAGGACGAACGTGCCGACGTCGGGCGGGAAGTGAAACTCCTCGATGTCGCCCATGGAATAGAACCGGCGCCGCCCCGCCTCGTCGACGTATCCCAGCAGGCCGTTCTGCCACAGCACCGAGGCCAGGTCCGTCGTCTGCTCGAAGTGCAGGTCCGCCACTTCCTGCAGCGCCTCGAGGTCCGCACGCGAGAACCGGTCGGCGCCAATCATCCGGACGAAGGAGCGAAGGTCTTCCTGAACGCCGCTGATGTAGGCCTGGGTGCTGGTAAACAACTCGGAGTAGTCATGCAGGGCGGCGTTCTCCGGCATCAGGTCCGACGAGACCTGGTTCGCGCACTGCGCCAGCTGGGAGTCACCGAACCGTTTGGCGCAGCGCTGCACCACCGCCTGCAGGGCCGCTGGCGGCAGGCCCGGGCGGCCGGCCTGCTTCTGCCGCAGGACCTCCTCGTTCAGCTCGTTGCCCAGGGAGATGATGTCGCGCGGAATCAGCCTGGTGTGGCTGAGCAGGTAGTCCTCGATCGGTGCGTCCCCGTCGGGTCCCGGCCACTGGCCGTTGACCCCGAGCCAGTCGCGGATCGTGGGGGGACCGGTAGTGGGGCGGCGCATCAGCAGCGACGGCGGCAGCCGCCGCAGCTTTTGCTGAAGCAGATAGAGCAGCGAGCCCCGGTCCCAGGTGAGGACGCGGATGTGCGGCTCGTTGTAGTACCGGGGTGCATGTTCTGACCGGTACACCGACGACATCACGATGTCGCGGATGCAGACGACGACATGCAGCCGGCCGCCCAGCCGTGGGTCCCGGAGCAGCCGCATGACCTGGTAGAACAGCCCTTCCTGGCACTTCAGCCAGTACATCGGCGCGTGGCTGAACTCCTCGTCCACCGCGTCGAGGTAGAAGTAGATCGGCTTGCACTGGCCGACCACCTCGCCGAGCAGATCCTCGAGGTCGTCCCACAGCGGGTCATCGAGGTAGGCGGACAGCTGATGGGCGGTCTGCCGCTGGTTGATGATGTCGCGCACCTGGCTGTAGATCGTGCGGGGCCGGCGGAAGTCGTCGAGCAGCCGCGCGTACGAGTGCTCGAGCTCATCGGCCTGCTCGTCGCGCAGCTGCTGGCGCAGCCCGGGGCGGCGCAGCAGGTGCGAGGCGAGCGACCGCATGATCGCGCGATCCCAGATCTGCATCCACTTCTCGACCAGGACGCGGTCGGAGAACCACTGGCACGCCTTCACCACGACCTCGGTCTTCGGCAGGCTCTGCTGCGGCAGGTCGGCGTAGACCGAGTCCTGATGGGACTGGAAATCCTGCAGACGCCTCAGGTAGACGGTCTTGCCCGCGCCGAGCTTGCCCACGATGACCCGCACCATGGAGTCGTTGGCCCGGGTCGCGAGGTGGCCATAGGCCGGCTCGCCGCCGAAGTCGACGAACTCGCTGATGACATCCTCGATGTCGGCTCGTGACCCGTCCGGATTGCCGAACGGCCCCACCGGGTCGAGCCGGCGCCGCTTGCTGCCCATTTTCTCCCCTCAACCGGGATCGTAGCCCGCCATCCGGCAGGGGCGGAAATGGCCAGGGCAGCCGGGCCTGACCGCCGGGGTCAGGTGTGTGCGGGGGCGCGGGTGTGGAGTTCGTCGGTGACCTGGGTGACGCCGTCGACCTCGCTGGCGATCCGCACGACGGTGGCGCGGATGGCCTCGCTGGCCACCCGCCCGGCCAGGGTGACGCTCCCGCCCGTGACGGTGACCTGCACGCCGGTCTCCTCGATCAGCAGCAGGCCGGTGAGGACCTGGCGGACCTCGGCGGCAATGTCAGCGTCCGGGCGCAGAAAAATGCTCAGCAGGTCACGACGGCTGACCACGCCCAGCAGGTCCCCGGCCTCGGTGACCACCGGCAGCAGCCACACGTGATGATCGGTCATCCGCCGGACCGCGGCGGCCAGCGTGGCCTCCCGGCTGATCGTCACCGCCGGCGCGGTCATCAGCTGCGCAGCGGTCCTGGCGCCGCGCCCGTGGGTACCGTGGGCGACCCAGTACCGCAGCGAGGAGTGCCGCTGCCGCGACCGCAGCAGGTCCCCTTCTGAGACCACCCCGAGCACCAGCCCCTGCGCCGACAGCACCGGCACCGCCCCCACCCGGCGGGCGCTCATCAGCCGCGCGATCTCCCGGGCGCTGGCCGCCTCGGTCACCGTCACCGGCGCCACCTGCATCACATCACGCACCCGCCACCGGCCGCTCTTGCGCTGCTGGCCGGCCGGCGGCTGCCCGCCAGCCGCCTCGGCCGCCTCGACCGTGGCCACCGCGCGGTTGACCTCCCACGCCGCCGCACCACCGTGCAGCGTCTGGTAATACGCCGCACCCAGATGCCGGAGCAGCACATCCAGATGATCACTCTGGCGGGACATGACATTCCCTCCGCTCACGAGGCCGGAGGCTGGCAACAGCCCTTCCACCTCCCATGCCACCAGCCCCACCCCCGCCCCGCCAGGGCCGCAAGCAGTCTCCACCGGTGACCTTCGCCCCTAAAGCCCACGGCAGGCCGCCGCGGGTTGCGGGTCCGGCCACAGCCCGCGCACCGCCCGCGCGGCCCGCGCCCACGCCGCGGCCAGCCATCGCATGTCAGTCCCCGTGCCGGTGGCGCACGATGAGGCGGCGGAGTTCGTCCGCCCCCCACACGACGAACGGGAACGGCGCCACGATCGCGAGCTGCCCCCAGGCCAGGGGTGCCGTGCCGAAGATGGCGTTCAGCGCCGGAACGTAGATCAGCGCGGCGGCGAAGGCCAGCGCGAACGCGATACCGCCGAGCAGGTACCGGTTCGTGAAGATGCCTACTGAACGCAACGAAGCGTGGTCGGTGCGCACCGCAAACGCGGTGCCGACCTGGCAGGCAACGATACCGAGCCAGGCCACGGTGGTGGCCTGCAGGTAGGCGTGGTGCAGCGGGCTGCCCAGATCGGTGGCCATCCCCGGGTGCCAGCCAGCGTGCCGGAGGGTCAGGAAGAAGCCGGTCATCACCAGCGTGGCCGAGATGAGCCCGAGGAATCCCCACGCCCGGGCCAGCATGGCGCGGCTGATGATGCCCTCGCCGCGCGGCCGGGGCGGCCGGTCCATCAGCCCCGGCTCGGCCGGCTCACGGCTGAGCGCCAGGGCCGGCAGGATGTCGGTGCCCAGGTCGATGGCGAGGATCTGCATGACGGTCAGCGGCAGCGGGATGGCCCCGCCGGCCAGCGCGAAGACCAGGAACGGCAGCACCTCAGGAACGGCGTGGGCGAAGATGTAGCAGATGAACTTGCGCACGTTGTCGTAGACCTGGCGGCCAGCCGCGACGGCCGCGGCGATCGTGGCGAAGTTGTCGTCGGTGAGCACCATCGTGGCCGCCTCGCGGGCCACATCGGTCCCCGACCGGCCCATGGCCACGCCGATATCGGCGCGGCGCAGCGCCGGGGCGTCGTTGACCCCGTCGCCGGTCATGGCGACCACCTGGCCGGCGTCGCGCAGCGCGTCCGCGATGCGCAGCTTGGCCTCGGGTGAGCTGCGCGCGAAAACGACCTCCGTCCCCGAGGTCAGCAGGGCATCGAGCTCGTGCTCGGTCATCACGTCCAGCTGCCTGCCGGTGACCACCTGCATGCTGGGGACGCCGATGCCCACCTGGCGGGCGATGGCGGCCGCGGTCAGCCCGTTGTCACCGGTGACCACGTTGACCTTGATGCCGGCCCGGTGGACCTGGCTGATCGCGGCCGGTACCTCCGGCCGGGCCGGGTCGAGCATCGCCACAAGCCCGAGCAGGCACAGGTCATGCTCGGCATCGGCCCGCTGGCCGGGGATCGGCGCGCCGGGCGGCAGCTGGCGGCCGGCGATGGCCAGCACCCGCAGCCCGCGCCCGGCGTAGCCGGTCATGGCCCGGCTGACCGCCTCGTGGTCCGCCGCGCTGACCGGCCCGGTCAGCCCGCCCCGCTGGATCATGCTGACCCGGGCGAGTACCTCTTCCGGCGCACCCTTGGTGTACACCACCAGCCCGCCGTCCTGGCCGTCGACCGTGGTCATGAGCTTGAGCCGGGGGTCGAAGCGGAACAGCTGGCGCCGCCGCGCGTGCCGGGCCGTCAGCGAGACGTCCTGGCCGCAGCTGGCGGCCAGCCGCAGCAGCGCGAGCTCGGTGGGATCGCCGGCCGCCGCGTGGTTCCCGTCGCGCAGGTCCGCGTTGTTGCACGCGGCCAGGGCCCGCGCCAGCTCCCCGGGCAGGGCCCGCGGGCCACCGGCCGGCGGGGCGGCGTCGAGGCTGACCGTGCCGTCGGGGGTCCACACGGTGGTCACCCGCATCTGGTTCTCGGTCAGCGTGCCGGTCTTGTCGGTGCAGATGATCGCGGTAGAGCCAAGCGTCTCCACCGCGGACAGCCGCTTGACCAGGGCTCCCCGCCGGGCCATCTCGCGCACCCCGACGGCCAGCGCGAGGGTGATCGTGGGCAGCAGCCCTTCCGGCACGTTGGCCACCAGCAGCCCGATGGCGAAGCTGGCCGCTGACGCCACGCCGAGCCCGGCGGCCAGGCCGATCGGCAGGAAGGCGATCCCGGCCCCGACGGCAACCACCGCGATCAGCCGGGTGGCCCGCTTGACCTGGCGCTCCAGCGGGCTCTGGTCCGGGCCGGAGCGCTGGCTGAGCGCGGCGATGCGGCCCAGCTCGGTGCGCATCCCGGTATGGGCCACCAGCGCCTGTGCCTCGCCGGCCGTGCACGCGGTGCCGCTGAACACCATGTCTTCCGCCTGCAGCAGCGGCTCGCCCGGGTCAGCCGGCCCGGCGGCCCGGGTCACCGGCACCGACTCGCCGGTCAGCGTGGACATGTCGACCTCGAGGGTGCCGGCCATCAGCCGGGCATCCGCGCAGATGCTCTCGCCCTCCTCGATCAGCAGCACGTCGCCGGGCACCAGCAGCCGCGCCTCGATCTCCTGGGCGGTCCCGTCGCGGAGCACGGTGGCCCGCTCGGGCAGGAACGCGGCCAGCGCTTCGACGGCCCGCTCCGCCTGCATTTCCTCGGCGAACGCGAAGCCCGCGTTCAGCACGATGACAACGACGATCGCGACGCCCAGCCGGGGCGACCCGCTGACCCAGGCCAGCACGGCCGCCACCGCCAGCAGAACGGCCAGCGGCTGGGTGAACTGGCCGGCCAGCTCCCGCGGCCAGCGCCGCCTGCCCCGCCGGGCCAGCTCGTTCGGGCCGGATACCTGCAGCCGCCGGGCCGCCTCCCGGCTGGACAGGCCATCCGGGGACGCCCGCAGATCGCGCAGCAGCTGCGCCAGCGGCTCCAGCGGATTGGCCGACTGCCCGTCCGGCTCGGCGGCACCGGCCACCGCCCGCTGGGCAGCTGAGCTCCGGCCGTGCAGGATGGTCACGCCCGCCACGGCTGGCCCGTGGTTGCGCTCCGGCCTGTTCATCGGCTGCTCCCGCCCGGCCGGTGACCTCAGGCCGGATCGCGCTGGATCGGGCAGGTCATGCAGCGCGGGCCACCGCGACCGCGACCGAGTTCCTCACCCGGCACCGTGATGACCTCGATGCCGTGCTTGCGCAGCATGGTGTTGGTGGCCGTGTTGCGCTCGTAGCCGAGGATGACGCCCGGGGCGATCGCCAGGTAGTTGGTCCCGTCGTCCCACTGTTCCCGCTCGGCGGCCCTGATGTCCTCATCCGTGGTCAGCACGGTGACCGCCTGGGTGCCGCCCGCCTGGGCCAGCGTGTCCCACAGGTCACCGTTCCGGCTGACGGTCAGCTCCCCGTCTCCCGGCGTGATGCTCCACGACCGCGGGTGGCGGCTGATGTACGGGTAGAGCACGAACGTGCTCCGGTCGATCATCGTCATCAGCGTGTCGAGATGCATCATCGCGTGCGACTGCGGCAGCTCGACCGCGATCACCTTGTCCGCCTGCTTGCTGGCGAACAGGGCCCGGGACAGGATCTCCACCGCCATCGGGGTGGTCCGCTCCCCCATGCCGATCAGCACCGACCGGTTCCCGATCACGTGCACGTCGCCGCCCTCGATGCTGGCGGGCAGGTGGCTGGCGTCATCGTCGCCGTAATAGGTGACGAACCCAGCCGCGGCGAACATCGGGTGATAGCGGTAGATGGCCTGCATGTGCACGGTCTCGCGCTGCCGGGCGGGCTTGGCCATCGGGTTGATGGACACCCCGCCGTACACCCAGCAGGAGTTGTCCCGCGGGAACAGGTGGTTGGGCAGCGGCGGCAGCAGAAAGTCGTCCGCGCGCAGCATGTCCCACTTCAGGCTCTGCACCCGCAGCGGCGTGAGGTCGGCCTTGAGCACCCCGCCGACCAGGTACTGCGCCAGCTGCCCGCCGTCGAGGTCGCCGAACAGCCGGCGGACCGGCTCGACCAGGGCCGGGCCCAGCAGTTCCGGGGTGCACACCCGGTCGAGCACATAGCCGCGGCCCGGCCCGGTGTCCAGGGTCTCGGCGAGCAGCTGCCCGAAGTAGTGCACCCGCACGCCCTGCTCCCGGAGCACCTCGGTGAACACGTCGTGCTCCTCCTTGGCCTTCCGCGCCCACAGCACGTCGTCGAACAGCAGGCTGTCGATGTTCTGCGGGGTGAGCCGGGCCAGTTCCAGCCCGGGCCGGTGCACGATGACCTGCCGGAGCCGGCCGATCTCGGACTGCACGCTGAAGTTCATGGTTTCTCTCCCGGGACTTGGTGCCGCGATCATGCGGACGGGCGCCGGCTGGCATCCGGGATGCCGAGATCCGGCGGCACCGGCAGCTGCCAGTCCCGCTCCCGGCGGGCCTTGATGAACGCGTAGACGATGACGCCGATGAGCACGATCACCAGCGCCTGGTACACGGCCGAGTAGCCGGCGGCGAACGTGACCCACATGGAGAACGCCGTCGCCGCCCCGCTGATCAGCAGGTCGCGGGCCAGCAGCCAGCCGTGCACCCGGCGGCGCCGGGACACCAGGTAGGTCAGCTGGGCGCAGGCGGAGAACAGGTAGGGAATGGCCACCGTGACCACGGTCAGGTCGACCAGGTAGGTGAACACGGTCAGCCCGGTCTTGGTGTTGTAGCTCCACAGCATCAGCAGCGAGGGCAGGATGGCCGCCAGCAGCACGCCGAACCAGGCGGTGCCCCGGCGGTCGGTCCACTTGAACGCCGCCGGGAACAGCCCGTCGTTGGCGGGCGCCCGGGACACCTCAGCCGTCACCAGCGTCCAGCCGTTCAGCGCGCCGATACCGGAGACCACGGCCAGCGCCGCGACCAGCTTGCCGGCCCACGCGCCGCCGGTGAAGATCGTCTGGAAGGCGTTGACGAACGGCGCGCCGTTATCCAGCAGGGCGTGATGCGGCACCAGGCCCATCACCGCGGCCGACACCAGCAGGTAGACAACCGCGCTGGCCGCCGTGCCGTACAGCGACGCCCGGCCCACGTTCTTCCGCGGGTCCTTGACCCGCTTGGCCGTGATCGCCGCCACCTCGACGCCGATGAAGGAGAACAGCGCCACGCCAGCCGCGATGCCGATCGCGGAGTACAGGCTGCCACCGGAGGCGTTGAACGCGCCGAAGTTGCCGCTGGACACGAAGAACCAGCCGACCACGCCGACGAACAGCAGCGGAAGGAACTTCAGCACCACGGTGACGTTCTGGAACCAGGCCATCTCCCGGAGGCCGGACAGGTTCAGCGCCGCCGGGACCCACAGGCCGACCAGCGCGATCGCCCAGTTCCCCATCCCCGACGGGCGCCACCCGAACAGGGCATCGACGTAGAACACCCAGGAGGCCACGATCGCGGCGTTTCCGGCCCAGGCCTGAACCCAGTAGCACCAGCCGGTCAGGTAGCCGGCGAAGTCGCCGAACTCATACCGGGCGTAGGCGTACAGCCCGCCATCGGCCTTCGGGACCCGCCTGGTCAGCTGGCCGAACAGCACCGCCAGCAGCATGGCGCCGACGGCTATCACGGCCAGCACCAGCAGCGAGCTGGTGCCCGCGGCCGCCAGCACGGCCGGCATGGTGAACACCCCGGTACCGATGATGCTGCCGATGACCAGGCCGGTCGCCGAGGTCAGCCCCAGCGCCCGGGCCTTCTGCTGGTCTTTGGGTGACATCGGTTCGGCCGGGCCGCCGTGCGGCCCCAGCGGGAAATGCATCCTCGAGATGAGGGACATCGCAAACCCCTTCCCGCGCGCAGGCCCAGCACATTTCTCCTTACCGCCGGTGACGCGGCGCGCTACTTCCACTGCATGCCCGTGGCCGGTGTGCAGCCAGGGACGGAAGTCCCGGGACCAGGATGCGAAAGGTAACCAGCTGAGCCGGGCGTGCGCCGGGCCGCGGAATCGGGGACCAACGGCCCGCGGGGCGGGGGCGGACGGCAATAGCCGGCCCGCGGGCCCGGCCCCGATCCTGAAGCTAGGGCGCCCCGGTTACCCGGGGGGCCCGGACGCCTGGCCATCGAGCGGCCGTGGCGGACAAGTACTTCTCGGTGATTCGCAGGAGGAAAACATGGCAACCGGGCCCATCGTCGTCGGAACCGACGGGTCGGCGCAGTCGCTGCGGGCGGTCGAGTGGGCGGCCCGGGAAGCTGTGCTCCGCGACAGCGCGCTGCGCATCGTGGCGGTCCCCGCGCTGCCCCCGCTGATGAGCCGTCATCAGCCGGAAGGCACCCCGGAGGCGGTCGCCGACGTGGTGGTCGGCTCGTACGAACGGGCACTGGCCACCGCGCTGGAGCGGGCCACCGAGCTGGAGCCGGGGCTGGCGGCCGAAGCGCAGCTGCGCTCCGGCCCGCCCGCGGAGGCGCTCACCAAGGCGGCCGCCAGCGGTTCGATGCTGGTGGTCGGCTCGCGCGGCGCGGGCTCCTTCTCCGCCCTGCTGCTCGGCTCGGTCAGCCGGTACGTCGCCCTGCACGCGCCGTGCCCGGTCGTGGTGGTGCGCGAGGAGACCATGGCCGTGTGCCGCGAGATCGCCGTCGGCATCGGTGATCCCGGCCAGCCGACCGGCGCGCTCCGGTTCGCGTTCGGGGAAGCGAGCCTGCGCAAGGCGGGCCTGCTGGTGCTGCACGGCTGGCACTGGCCGCTGCCGGGCAGCGGGCCGATGGGCACGCTGACCGCGACGGAACGGGCCGCGGTGCACGCCAGCCAGGTGACGTCCGACACCGCCATCCGGCTGTCCGACATGGTGGCCAGCTTCTCCGAGAGCCATCCGGACGTGCAGGTCAGCACCGACGTGGTGCACGGGCATCCGGCCCGGATGCTCGCCGAGGCGTCGGCCCGCGCCGACCTGGTGGTGATCGGCCGTGGCGCCGAACCCGGGACCAGGTCAGTGGCGCACGCGCTGCTCAGCCACGCACACGGCCCGGTCGCCGTCGTCCCGGGCAGCTGACCGGCCGGCGCCCGCGGGCCGGCCCGCCGGGGACCGGGTGATGAAATGCTGCCCGTCCCCGGCGCCCAGCGAAAAACCTTCCGGCTCCCCGGCCGCGACGTCGAGGATGAGCGCCGGATGGTTCCAGGCCCGGTCCAGGGCCGCGTCGATGTAGAACGGGCAGCCCGCGACGTCGCCGAGCAGCACGTCACCAGGCCCGGTGCGCAGCTCACCCGCGGGGAAGCACATCGGGGTGCTGCCCGCGCAGCAGCCGCCGGACTGGACGAACATCAGCGGGCCGCCGCGGGCGGCGCGCAGGCGCCTGATCGCCTCGCGCGCCGCCCCGGTGGCCGAGATCCGCGGCATCCGCTCGTTGGCCTAGAACAGGCCGAGTGGCTTGTCGCTGTAGCTGACCAGCAGGTTCTTGGTCTGGCTGTAGTGATCCAGCATCATCTTGTGGTTCTCCCGGCCGACTCCGGAGATCTTGTAGCCGCCGAACGCGGCACCTGCCGGGTACTGGTGATAGCAGTTCGTCCAGACCCGGCCGGCCTTGATGGCGCGGCCCATCCGGTACGCCCGGTTCCCGTCGCGCGTCCAGACGCCGGCGCCGAGCCCGTACAGGCTGTCGTTGGCGATGGCCAGCGCGTCGGCCTCATCGGTGAACGTCGTCACCGCGAGCACCGGCCCGAAGATCTCCTCCTGGAACACCCGCATCTTGTTGTGCCCCTTCAGCACGGTGGGCTCGAAGAAGTAGCCCTCGCCGAACTCGCCGCCGATCACCGCCCGGTGCCCGCCGATCAGCAGCTCGGCGCCCTCGTTCAGCCCGATGTCCACGTAGGAGCTGATCTTCTCGAGCTGCTGGGCCGAGTTCTGCGGGCCGATCATGGTCTCGGTGTCCAGCGGGTTGCCCTGCGTGATCGCGGCGATCCGCTTCAGGCAGCGCCCCATGAACTCGTCGTAGATGTCGGCCTGGATCAGGGCCCGGGACGGGCAGGTGCAGACCTCGCCCTTGTTGAACGCGTACAGCACCAGCCCCTCGACCGCCTTGTCCAGGAAGTCGTCGTCCCCGGCCATGACGTCGCTGAAGAAGATGTTCGGCGACTTGCCGCCCAGCTCCAGCGTGACCGGGATGATGTTCTGCGACGCGTACTGCATGATCAGCCGCCCGGTGACGGTCTCGCCGGTGAACGCCACCTTGGCGATCCGCGGGTTGGCCGCCAGCGCCTTGCCGATCTCCCCGCCCGGTCCGGTCACCACGTTGATGACGCCCGGCGGCACGATGTCGCCGATGACCTCCATCAGCTTCAGGATCGACCACGGGGTCGGCGACGCCGGCTTGAGCACCGAGCAGTTCCCGGCGGCCAGCGCGGGCGCCAGCTTCCACGCGGCCATCAGCAGCGGGAAGTTGAACGGGATGATCTGGCCGACCACGCCGAGTGGCTCGCGGAAGTGGTAGGCGACGAGGTCCTTGTCGATCTCGGAGATCGCGCCCTCCTCCTCGCGCGCCGCGGCCGCGAAGTACCGGAAGTGATCGGCGGCCAGCGGGATGTCGGCGGCCAGCGTCTCCCGCACCGGCTTGCCGTTCTCCCAGCTCTCCGCCACGGCCAGCATCTCCCGGTGCTCGTCGATGGCGTCGGCCACCGCGTTCAGCACGCTGGCCCGCTGGGCTGTGGACAGCTCGCCCCAGGCATCCTTGGCGGCGTGCGCCGCGTCCAGGGCGCGCTCGACGTCAGCCGGGGTGGACTCGGCCACCTCACAGATCGGCCCCGCGGTGGCCGGGCTCAGATTCACCCGGTACCGGCCGTCAGCCGGTGGCACCCAGGTGCCGCCGATGAAGTTGTCGTACCGTGGCCGGACGGAAACGAGACTGCCCGGCTTTCCAGGCGCCGTGTATTTCATCGTGAACCCCCTTGCGCTCAGCTCCTTTGCTGAGCATGTTCCGGTGACCTTCGACGTGCGGTGGCCTCAGCCCGAGGGGTACTTGGCCAGGATGTCCTGGAGCTGGGCCACGAAGCGCAGCGACTCGCTGTGCTCGCGCTGCCAGACGTTGCGGCCGAAGATCAGGCCGGTCGCACCCGCCTCCATCGACTCGCGCGCCTTTTCCAGCATCGCCTCGTCGCCGGCCCGTTCCCCGCCGGACACCAGCAGCAGCGTCCGGTTGGCCGACCTGACCACGGCGTCGATCGCCCGCTGCGTGGTGAAGTCGCGCAGGTAGGGCTGGGCCGCGCCGGCCTGCTTCTCCGGGTGCGGGAAGTTGACCTTGACGACGTCGGCGCCGAGTTCACTCGCGGTCCGGGCGGCGTAGTCGACCGCGTAGAAAGAGTCCTGGCCGCCCTTGGCGTCGATCGCCGGGCCGCGCGGATAGGACCAGACGATCAGCGGCATGCCGAGCCGCTGCGCGTCCTCCCGGACCTGCCGGTACTGCGCGAAGTCGCGCTCCTGGGCCGGGGACCCGGCATACAGGGTGTAGCCCACCGCGTCGGCGCCCAGCCGGACCGCGTCCTGCACGCTCGCGTTGACCGGGGACAGCGGGTCAATGGCCGAAGGAATATCCGTCTTGCCATTCAGCTTCAGCACGAGCGGGATCTCCCCGGCATAGTCCCAGTAGAACTTCTCGGCCAGGCCGATCTGGACGGCGATGCCATTGAAGCCGCCCTCCCGGGCCAGCTCCAGGATGTACTTGGGGTCGCTGGCGTCAGGGTTCGGGAAAAAATCCCTGGGGCCATGCTCGAGGCCCTGGTCATAAGGCAGGAAAATCGCGGTCCCGTTCCGCAATCCGTGTTCGTGCAGTATCCGGTGCAGCCTGGCCTTCTTCCCGGCGCTCAGGCCGAGTTCAGCCAGGCTGGGGCGTGACTCCATCAATCCTCCTATATCCCTCCCACCAGCGAACCAGCCGCCGGGCTGGGCCGGGTAGAGGCACAAGTGCTGCCCCCGGGGACCTTGGTCCCGCCCGGAGTGCTGGTGGTCCGCGGCCGGCCGGGACAAGCGGCCCGGGGCGATCCACCCCCCGGGAAGCCTTTAGTCCCTTAAATCAGGACATTCCGTGCGGCCGATCGGGGTCATTCGGCGGTGGTGCGCCGCGGCGCCGCGGACTGCAATGGATACGGGACTCGAGTATGGGGTGGTCATCGTGAGCTCAGCGGTTAAAGATGTCATGACGGCGGACGTGGTCACCGTCCGCGGCGATACGCCATTCAAGGACATGGCCAGTATGCTCGGCATGTCGCGGATCAGCGCGCTGCCCGTGGTGGACGGGGCGGGAAAGGTCATCGGCCTGGTGTCCGAGGCCGACCTGCTGGTCAAGGAGGCGGGTCAGGCCGTTCCCCCGGGATGGTTCGCCGGCCTGCGGCGCCGCCATGATCATGAGAAGGCGGTCGGGATCACCGCGGCTCAGCTGATGACCAGCCCGCCGGTGGTGATCCACCCGGACGAATCGGCGCAGCACGCGGCCTGGCTGATGTACGACCGGGGGGTCAAGCGCCTGCCGGTGGTGGACGGGGCCGGCCACCTGGTGGGCATCGTCAGCCGGTCCGACGTGCTGGGCGTGTTCGGCCGGCCGGATGAGGAGATCCGGCGCGAGGTGACCGACGAGGTGATCCTGGGCAGCTTCCTGATGGATCCGGCGCTGTTCGAGGTCACGGTGGCGAGCGGCATCGTCACGCTGGCCGGGCGGCCCGAGACCGCGGCGGTGGGCAGGAGCCTCATCGAGCGGGTGCGCCATCTCGACGGCGTCGTGGCGGTCCGGGACCAGCTGGCCTATCCCGAGCTGGCCTATCCCGAATAGGTCGCACGCGCAGCCAAGCGGGGTCAGCCTGCCCCCCCTCGACGGGCTGACCCCGCGTCCTCAGTGCCCGGGCCGGCGGTCAGCTGCGCGGCCGGGCCTGCTCATGGGTGACGTCCTCCAGCTCGGCCGCGGCCCCGGGCGCCGGCCCGGGTCCCGCCGCCCTGCTCGCCGATGGCCAGCCCGGCCGGCCAGTGATCAGTGATCCTCATCGCTGCGCTCCGTGCCGGGGCTCAGGAACACCGCCGCGGGATGGCCGTGACCGGGGGTGCTGAGCCTGGCCCGGACGTCGACGACGCCCTCGGCGTGCCCGAGCGCGTCGGCCAGGCCGCGCGCGATCGCCCGGCTGCCGACCGGCCCGGTGATGGTGAGGATGCCGGAGGTGACCGTGACCTCGAAGGCATCCGGGTCGAGGGCGAAATCCCCGGCGATGACCTCCTTGACGACCCGGTCGCGGAGCTCATCGTCTGGCTGGTCGAAGACGCTCAGCAGATCTACCCGGCTCACGATGCCCACCAGGTGGCCCGCCCGGTCCACGACCGGCAGCCGCTTGACCCGGCGATCATGCATGAGCCTGGCCGCGGCGGCCAGCGTGTCGTCCGGCCCGACGGTGATCGCGGGTGAGGTCATCAGCTGGGCCGCGGTGACCGCCGCCGCCTTGGCGCGCTCGCCGCGCCGGCCGGTTGCGATCAGGGTTCCGGCCAGCGCCTCCTGGCCAAGCTCCTTCAGCAGCAGATCCGCCTCGGACACCACCCCGACCAGGTGGTCCGCCAGGTCGAGCACCGGGAACGCGCTCACCCGCAGTTCGCGCATGACCGCGACGATGTCCTTGTACTCGGCCGTCTCCCGGACCGACACCACATCCTGGGTCATGATGTCTTTGACGAGGCTGTCCATCGTCCTCACTCCTTCCCCATTCCGCCGGGGGCCCCCGGTGACCCGGCCCCGGGGACCACCGCGACCGGGCACCGCGCGTGGTGCAGGACCTCGATGCTCACCGAACCGACCAGCAGCCTGGTGACCGGGCTGGTCCCGCGGGCACCGACCACGACCAGGTCGGCCTCTTCCGAGGCGCGGATCAGCTCCTGCCCGGGCAGCCCGCGGATCGCCCGGACGGTTATCCCAGCTGTGCTGGGCTCGCCCAGGTCGGCGGCGGCCTTGTCGACCGCGTCGCGCGCCGCGCGGCGGGCCCGGGCCACATACGGGTCATCGGCCGGCTGGGCATCGGCCGGCTGGGCCGCCGGGCCGGCCCAGCCGCTCGCCGCCACCCGGTGCACGGCCAGCACCGTCAGCGGGACGTGCCAGCTGCGCGCCTCGCGCATCGCCCAGGCCAGTGCCTGCCGAGCATCACGTGATCCGTCGAAGCCGACGGTGATCCCCGTCATGACCTGCTCCTTCCGCCCGGGCAAGGCGGCGTGCCAGTTACCCACTTCCACCCTCACCTCGCGCAGCGCCGCTGGCCAGGGCCCTCTGGGCCGTAAATCAGGCCCTTGGCCTGGGCGGCTCCGGACGTTTGCCTCGTGAACGGCCCTCCCCCGCGGGCCAGGCTGGCAGTAACGGCACCCTGTGCGGCTACCGCAGGCAAGAGGGCAGGTGGCGGCCCAGCAGGTGGAGGGGAACGAGGATCATGAAGCTCATCACCGCGATCATCCGGCCAGACGATCTGCCTGCGGTCATGAACGCCGCCACCGACGCCGGGGCCCGCGGCCTGACCGCCACCAAGGCCAGCGGATTCGGCCAGCAGTACGGGCACGTGCGGAAGGCGGCCCGCGCTGGCAGCCAGCCGCTGCTGCTGCCCAAGGCGCGCATAGAAATCATCGTCCAGGACGAGGAAGCCGACACCGTGGTCAACGCCGTGGTGAAGTGCGTCAGCACCGGCAGCATCGGCGACGGGAAGATCTGGGTCGCCCCCGTGGAAACCGTGGTGCGGGCGCGCACCGGCCAGCGCGACCGCTACGCCATATAGGCCGGCCGCCCTCGCGGCCCGGCCCTGACCCGGCCGGCTGACGCGGGGGCCGACCCCGCCGCCAGGGTGCCTAAGGCGGGGGACGGTGCCCGGAACTTGACCCGGAACACGACGATGCCGGGCGGCATGCAGGTCACGCCGCCCGGCATTTCGCCGTTACAGATAGGGGGAAGGCCCGAGACTCCCGGGAAGGCGCGGCGGGACGGAGGGCCCAGCTCCGGGCACCGCGCGAGGGCGGTCCGCAGGTGGCGGGGATCCTTCCCGGCCGGCGTCCGGGCGGACCGTAGTGCCGGGTGGCGGGGCCGCTGCGGCTGACGCCGCGCTCGCCAGGTTCAGGGTCCAGGCGGCCGTGTCCAGCTCGCTGAGCATCGAGATCACCAGCCCGCCCAGCCAGCCGAGCAGGCTGGCGTACTCGATGCGCACCTGCGCGGCGTCCGCGTCGTCCCCGAAGCGGCCGATCAGCTGATCCAGCTCACCGGTGAGCGCCGGGGAGAAGGACCGCCGGAGTTCCCTGGTGACCGCCACGAACAGGCCGTGCAGCCGGCCCACCGCCTCCGGCGGCGGGTCGTGCCCGGATATTTCCTGGCTCGCCTGGTTGAGCAGCGCCCACATGCGCAGCACCCGGGCGGGCGCCAGCACGCGGTACCTGCTGCCGATCCCGGCGACCGGGCCCAGGGCCACCGCGACGCGCGGCCCCGGCCCCGCGGCTGGCGGCCGCCGGGCCGCTGCCCGGCCTCCGGTGCCGGCTGCCGGTATCCGACTTGACATCCTGGCCCACCTCCTCCGGTCGGCTGGGCCGGTGGTCTCAGCGCTGCCGGGTCCACTGCGGCCCGGTAACGCGCCAGTCGGCGTCCCACGCGGCCAGGCGCCGGCGGCCGAGTTCGAGATGGACGAGCCGGCCGGCGAACACGAGCACGATCAGCAGCACGGCCGGCGCGAGCACCGCGGCCAGCGCCGCCTGGGCCCGCACCTGCCACGCCTCCAGCGGTGGCCGGCCCGCCAGCCGCCCCGACGCTTCGACCCACACCCGCACCCGGCTGCCCGCCCGGGCCCCCGGCGCGGCCATGACGGCGCCCTGGTGCCGTGTCCCGTCCGGTGCGGTCCACGCCGCCTGCACCGCGGCCTCCCCGGACTGGGGGGCGGCGGCCAGCAGCACGGCCGGCACATAACGCCACGACTGCTCGGCGGCGGCGGCCCGGGACGCGGCGTGCCAGGTCAGGGACTGGGCCATCAGCACCGCTACGGGCGCTCCGATCAGGAAAGCAACGACCAGCCCGCCGACCACCGCCGCCTCGACACGGTCCAGATGGCTCCGCAGCGGGTTGTGGTCTGGCCACAGCCCACGGACCACCAACGCGGTCCGCGCCACAACTACTGCCAGCCGTCGCTTCATCCTGATCTCCCCTTCACCCCCAGGATGTGCCGCCGGGCGGCCGCGGGCCCACGGGCGATGTGCCCTGTCGTAGGGGGACTTTGGCCCCCGGTGGCCAAGCCGGGGCCCGGGCGGCCACCAGCCGGGGACCGGGCCGCGATCCGCCCCGCCGGATGGCCCCCGGTCCTCATTTCGGGACCTTGGGCACCCGCCGCACGTGCCCCACGGCCCTATTCGCCCGCTTCCATCCCGCGGAAAGCTAAGAGCATGTTGAACAGGCACAGCGGTACCTCTGACCCAGAGCGCAGCAGCCAGCCAGCGGCGGCAGCCGCCCCCGGGCTGGCCGATCCGGCCGTGCCCATGCGCGCCTGCTGCTGCCCGGCCAGGCCACTGGTCAAGGTCATCATGCCGCCGACGGCAAGCCGGCCGGAGCCGGTGGATCTGTGGCTGTGCGGCCATCACTTCCGCGTCTCGCGCCAGGCACTGACCGCGGCCGGAGCCCGCTGCTACCCGCTGACCACGGCTACCGGCGGCGAGCCCGCGACGGCCGTGCTGACCGCGGCGCGGTAGGGCCGCCGAGCAGGACGCGTCAGCGATGCGGCGGCAGCTGCCCTCCGGCCCGGCGACGGCGACGGGCGACGCGAAGATGCCAGCCCCCGGGGAATCACCGTCCGGATGGACACTTCGCTACACGGGATTCGTCCCGAAGGAAGAGGGCTTGCGCGAAGCGCTGTGCACCGTCGGCAATGGTTACTTCGCTACTCGCGGCGCCGCACCGGAGTCACCGGCCGACGGAATCCACTACCCGGGGACCTACATCGCGGGCTGTTACAACCAGCTGGGCACCGAGGTCGCGGGGCGCACGGTGGCGGCCGAGAGCCTGGTCAACGCGCCGAACTGGCTCCCGCTGACGTTCGCCGCCGGTGACGGCCCGTGGCTGGGCGCCGACGGGGTGGAGATCCTGGACCACGAGCAGGTGCTGGACATGCATCAGGGCGTGCTGACCCGCCGGATGCGGGTCAGGGACAGCGCCGGGCGCGTCACCCAGGTCGGGTCGCGCCGTTTCGTGCACATGGGGGCCGCGCACCTGGCCGCGCTGGAGACCACGATCGTCCCGGAGAACTGGTCCGGGCGGCTGCGGGTCCGGTCCGAGCTCGACGGCACGGTCCAGAACACCGGTGTGCCCCGCTACCAGCAGCTGGCCAGCCAGCACCTGAGCCCGGTCGAAGCACGCGGGCTGGACGAGTCCTCGGTGCTGCTCGTGGTCGAGACCACCCAGTCGCACATCCGCATCGCCGAGGCCGCGCGCACCCGCGTCTTCCGCGGCGGTGCCCCCCTGCCGCATGACCGCAAGCTGCTCAGCCGGCCAGCGCGGATCGGCCACGAAATCACGGCCCGGGTGGCCCGGGGCGACGAGGTCACGGTGGAGAAGACCGTGGCCGTCGCCACCTCCCGGGACCACGCCAGCTGGAATCCTGGCGTGGCAGCGGCCGACTGGCTGGCGGAGGCCGGCCCGCTGCCCGGCCTGCTGGCCGGGCACGTCCGGGCGTGGGCTGACCTGTGGGCCCGGTTCTCGATCGAGCTGCGCGACAGCGCGGCCGGCTGGATGCTGGAAGTCCTCCGGCTGCACATCTTCCACCTGCTGCAGACCGTCTCCCCGAACAGCATCGGCCGCGACGTCGGCATCCCGGCGCGTGGGCTGCACGGCGAGGCCTACCGCGGGCACATTTTCTGGGATGACATGTTCGTGTTCCCCGCGCTGACGCTGCGGCTGCCCGAGCTGAGCCGGTCGCTGGAGGATTACCGGTACCGCCGACTGCCGGCCGCCCGGCGCGCCGCGCACGAAGCCGGGCACACGGGGGCGATGTACCCATGGCAGTCGGGCAGCGACGGCCGTGAGCAGAGCCAGATGCTCCACCTCAACCCGCGGTCTGGCCGCTGGCTGCCGGATACCACGTACCGCCAGCGCCACGTCGGCCTCGCCGTCGCCCACGGCGCCTGGCAGTACTACCAGGCCACCGCGGACCGCCAGTTTCTCGCGCTGCAGGGCGCCGAGATGATTCTGGAGATCGCCCGGTTCTTCGCCAGCCTCGCCGACTACGACCCAGCCCGGGCCCGGTACGTGATCCGCGGCGTGGTCGGCCCGGACGAGTTCCACACCGCCTACCCGGACGCGCCCGATGCCGGGATCAACAACAACGCTTACACCAACGTGATGGCGGCCTGGGTGCTGCTGCGCGCGTTCGAGGCGCTCAAGCTGCTGCCCCGGCACCGCCGCGCCGAGCTGACCCAGAAACTCGGCCTGTCGGCCGCGGAACTGGAGCGCTGGGACCACGTCTCGCGGCGGCTGTACGTCCCCTTCCACGCCGACGGCGTCATCAGCCAGTTCGAGGGGTACGAGAGGCTGAAGGAGCTGGACTGGGCCGGCTACCGCCGCAGGTACGGCGACATCAGCCGGCTCGACCGCATCCTCGAGGCCGAGAACGACACGCCGAACCGCTACAAGGTCAGCAAGCAGGCCGACGTGCTCATGCTGTTCTATCTGCTGTCCACCGAAGAACTCGCCGGGCTCTTCGCCCACCTTGGCTATGACTGGGATCCGGGCAGCATCGCGCCGACGATCGACTACTACCGGGCCCGCACGACGGGCGGGTCAACGCTCAACGCCCTCGTCGACGCGGCGGTGGCCGCCCGCGCGCACCAGGACCGGGCGGTGGACCTGTTCCTCCGCGCGCTGCGCAGCGACGTTGCCGACGTGCAGCACGGCACGACCGCGGAAGGCATCCATCTCGGCGCGATGAGCGGCACCATCGACATCCTCGAGCGCTGTTTCGCCGGGGTGGAACTTCGCGGCGACGTGCTGCGGCTGAAGCCGTTCTGGCCCAGCCGCCTGGGCACGCTGGACTTCACCATCTTCTACCGCGACCACGCCATCGCGCTCCGCATCTCCGCGCAGGCGATACAGGTGCGCAGCACCAGCGGGAACGCCCTGCCGGTCCAGGTGGCCTGCGACGGCCTGGTCACCGAACTGCGTCCCGGGCACAGCGTCGAGCTGCCGCTCCCCGGGCACTGAGCGGCGGGCCGGCCGCACCCCGGACGCCAGCCCGGCCGGGCGGGTCACGAGCGGGCCTGGCGGGCCACGCGGGATAGCCGCAGCGCGGCGGGTGCCGACGACGGCACCGCCGGGCGCCGCGGCGCCACCGCCCCGACCGGCTGGTAGGCCGCACCGAGCGGGGGGCGGGGGTCAGGATCGCCGTTGTTCGGCCACAGGGCCATCGCGCGCTCCGCCTGCGCCGTGATCGTCAGCGCTGGGTTGGACCCCAGGTTCGCCGACACCGCCGAGCCGTCGACGACGTGCAGCCCCGGATGGCCGTACATGCGGTGGTAGGGGTCCACCACGCCGCTGCCCGCACTGTCGCCGATGACGCAGCCGCCGATGAAGTGCGCGGTCATCGGGATGTCGGCGATCTCACCGATGCTGCCCAGCGGGAAACCGCCGATCCTGGCCGCGATACGGCGCATCGTGTCGTTGGCGGCCGGGATCCAGGTCGGGTTGGCCGCGCCGTGCCCGGGCTGGGAGGTGAGCCGGACCCGGCCGCGCCGGGTGCGCCGGGTGCGCCGGGTGCGCCGGGGGGTGACCGTTATCGAGTTGTCCAGCGTCTGCATGGTCAGCCCGATCACGGCCCGCTCGGACCAGTGGCCCAGGCCGCCGTACAGCGAGGCCAGCCGGCCCGGATGGCGCGCCGCCTGGCCGAGCCACTTCACCGCCCGCGGCACCCGGCCGCCGCCATCGGTCATCAGCGTGCTCAGCAGCCCCATCGCGTTCGAGCCCGGGCCGTAGCGCACCGGCTCGATGCGGGTGCGCTCATCCGGGTGGATGGAGGAGGTGATGGCCACCCCGTGGGTGAAGTCGTGATTCTTCCTGTTCCGCATCGTGGTCAGCGCGCCGCCCAGGGCCTCGGAGTTGGTGCGGGTTGCCGTGCCGAGCGTGGCCGAGATCGCGGGCAGCGAGCCCCCGGCCCGCATCGCGTGCAGCAGGTGCTGGGTGCCCCACGTGCCCGCGGCGAAGACCACCTGCCCGGCGGTGAACCGCCGTGCGGTCCGGTGGGCCCGCCACGCGCCGGTGCGCACGGTGTCCACCGCGTAGCCGCCGCCGTCCAGCGGGCTCACCCGGGTCACCGTGGTGAGCGGACGCACCGTCGCGCCGGCCCGCTCGGCCAGGTACAGGTAGTTCTTGACCAGGGTGTTCTTTGCGTTGTGCCGGCAGCCGGTCATGCACTCCCCGGTCTCCAGGCAGCCGCTCCGGCGCGGCCCCGCGCCGCCGAAGAAGGGATCGTCGGCCGCCACGCCGGGCTCCTTGCGGCCGCCGCGGCCGAAGAACACCCCGACCGGGGCCATGGTGAACGTGTGGCCGACGCCCAGATCCTCGGCCACCTGCCGGATGACCTCATCCGACGGGGTCATCGTCGGGTTGCGCACCACGCCCAGCATCCGCTCGGCCTGGTCGTAGTAGGGCGCGAGCTCGTCCCGCCAGCCGGTGATGTGCGCCCACTGCCGGTCGCGGTAGAAGGCGTCATCCGGCCGGTACAGCGTGTTCGCGTAGACGAGCGAGCCACCGCCGACCCCGGCGCCAGCCAGGATGACCACGTTCCGCAGCAGGTGGATGCGCTGGATACCCAGGCAGCCGAGTTTCGGCGCCCACAAGAAGCGGCGGGCATCCCAGGACGTGCGCGGGTAGTCCGCGTCCTCGAACCGGCGTCCCGCCTCCAGCACGCCCACCCGGTAACCCTTCTCGGTGAGCCGCAGCGCAGCGACCGAGCCCCCGAAGCCCGAACCGATCACGAGCACGTCGTAGTCATGTGCCCCGGTGCCCGCATTCATCGTGGCCCCCTCGCCTCGGCTGGACCGGCATTAATCCATCGTGTTCCCGGGCGGGCCGTAAGAGCAGGGCCGAAGGTCCCACCACCGCAGGTCGCGGCGGGGTCAGTGGGTGACCTTCAGCCATGGCCCGGGTAGCTGTGCCGCGATTAACTTGAATTGGCAAAGAGTCATTTTATTGGGGGCAGCTATGCAGGAAATCTCGGTGCCTGCGGCTTACACGGTAAGGCCGGGCGAAAACCTTACTGATGATGTTTTCGAGCATATGAAGAACTGGCCGGACACGGAGGGCCTGCGGCGCCTGGTGAACGGTAGCTGGACGCCGGTGACCTGGCGTGAGTTCGGCACCCAGGTGCGCGACCTCGCCGCCGGTTTCCTGGCCGCTGGCATCCAGCCGGGTGACCGGGTCGGGCTGATGTCGCGCACCCGGTACGAGTGGACCCTGCTCGACTACGCGATCCTGACCGCGGGCGGCGTCACCGTCCCGATCTACCCCACCTCATCGATCGAGCAGGTCGAGTGGATTCTGGGCGACTCGGGCGCGGTCGCCGTGGTGGTCGAGACGGACGAGCACGCCCAGATGGTGACCACGGTGCGCGCCGCGCTCCCCGCGCTCGCCCACATCTGGCAGATCGAGGGCAGCCATTACGGCCGCCTGCCCGACATCGTGGCCCGCGGCGCGCAGGTGACCGCGCAGCAGGTGGAGGACCGGCGCCGGACGCGCGGGGCCGGCGACCTGGCCGAAATCGTCTACACCTCGGGCACGACCGGCCGCCCCAAGGGCTGCATGCTGAGCCACGGCAATCTCATCGCCGAAGCCCGCAATTGCATGCAGAATGACGGCTTCCGTGACGTCTTCAACGAGCACAACTCCACGCTCCTGTTCCTCCCGCTGGCCCACTGCTATGCCCAGCTCGTCCAGTACGGCGCGGTCTACTCCGGCACCGTGCTGGGGCTGGTGGACATGGCCGACGCGGTCGCGGAGCTGCCGAAGTACCAGCCGACGGCGATACTGTCCGTGCCCCGGCTGTGGGAAAAGGTGTACAACAGCGCGAAGCACCAGGCCAGCGTCGAGGGCCACGGCAAGATCTTCGACCAGGCCGAGGCCACCGCGCTCGCCTGGAGCCAGGCGCTGGACGCCGGGGGGCCTGGCCCCCTGCTCCGGATCAAGCACGCCCTGTTCGACCGGCTCGTGTACGCCAAGCTGCGGGCGGCGCTCGGCGGTCACGTGCGGTACGCGTGGAGCGGGGCCGCTCCGCTCGGCGCGCGGCTCGGGCACTTCTTCCGCGGCTGTGGCATCACCGTCCTGGAGGGGTACGGCCTGACCGAGACCAGCCCGGCCACGAACTCGAACACCCCCGACGCGCAGAAGGTCGGCACCGTGGGGCGGCCGATCCCGGGCACCACGATCCGGATCGCGCCGGACGGCGAGGTCCTGGTGCGCGGCCCGATCGTGTTCGGTGGCTACTGGCACAACGAGACGGCGACCAAGGAGATGCTCGGCGAGGACGGCTGGCTGCACACCGGTGACCTGGGCACCCTGGACGAGGACGGGTTCCTCACGATCACCGGGCGCAAGAAGGACCTGATCGTCACGTCGGCCGGCAAGAACGTCGCGCCCGCCGTGCTCGAAGACCGGCTGCGCGCGCACTGGCTGGTCAGCCAGTGCCTGGTGGTCGGGGACGCGAAGCCCTTCATCGCCGTGCTCATCGCGGCCGACCCGGAAACCTGCGCGCAGTGGAAGGCGGACAACGGCCGGCCGGAGGCGGCGACCATGGCCGACCTGCGCGGCGATGCCGCCTTCCAGGCGGAGATCCAGGCGGCCGTCGATGAAGCGAACCGGGCCGTCTCCCACGCGGAGGCGATCAAGAAGTTCGCCATCCTCGACGAGGATTTCACCGAGGCAGGCGGGCAGCTCACCCCGACGCTCAAGGTGCGCCGCAGCATGGTCATGGAGCAGTACTCGGGCTACATCACCGCGCTGTACCGCGAGAGCTCCTCAGGGTTTCCCGGGCCACGCTGACCTCAACCTCAGCTGCGTGGACCGGTGCGCGACGGGGTCACCGCGAGCTGGAGGTCACCCCGGCGGGAGGTTCTCCCTGGCTGTCTGGTAGTTGCCGCCCGGCGGGCCCGGGTCTGGCGCGTAGCCGAGGTGGATCACACCGGTGGCGAAGGGCTGCGCGGAGAGCAGGCGAAGTGGCTGCTCGGGAAGGCCGTCCTGGTAGAGCCGCAGCCCGGTGCCTGCCAGCACGGGATGGACGAACAGGTGCAGCTCATCGAGCAAACCGGCGGCCAGCAGCTGCCGCACCACCGAGACGGACCCGCTGATGGCGATCTTGTGGATGGACGGGTCGGCCCTGAGCCCGGCTGCTGCGTCGGTGAGGCGGCCCGCCAGCTGCTCGGAGTTGCGCCAGGTGAACTCCAGCGGCCGGTGGGAGACCACGATCTTGCGCATGTCGCCGAGCCTCTTGGCGAACGCGGCGTCGTCTTCGCCTGCGGCCTCCCGGCCAGGCCAGGCGCTGGCGAAGCTATCGTAGGTGACGCGGCCGAACAGCATCACATCGGCATCGTGGGTTCGGGCGACGGCAGCGCCCATCTCGTCGTTGAAATAGGGAAAGTGCCAGTTGCCGACGGCTGGGTCAACGACGCCGTCAAGTGCCATGAACATGCTGGCGGTGATGGTTGCCATCGGGGCTCCTTGTCGGTCCGGCTGGTCTGAAGCGTCAGACGATCCAGCCCGCGAGAACTCATCGCGTCAGGTCAGCGGGGGGGGCCGGATTACCCGCGGAGCACCCGGATAGTGGGCCGGCGCCGCCAGGGCCGGCCGGCGGGAATCACCAGACGCCGCGGCGTTACGGGGCGGGGATCAGGTCGATCGCGATCGCGTTGCCCGGGCCGGCCGCCACCAGGTTCAGCACCGGCGTGATCCAGCCGCCTCCGGTGAACGGCGGGCGGCAGTAGCTGCCGGTCACCCGGCCACCCTGGGCGAGGTCGAAACCCGGCCGGGAGCGCAGCGGCACGACCGCCTGCTGGGCGGTGTGCCAGCCGCGCCCGCTGAGCACGGGGCGCCCGCCCACCTGGAGGGTCTCGATGACCGCGTTCACCGCCACCGCCGCGAACAGCCGGCCCTCCGGGTCCACGTGCCCGACCACCATGGACTCGGCGGTGATCTGCACCGTGGCCGCGAGGACGGGGACGCCCAGGACCGCGCGGCGCAGCGCCGACCGATCCAGGGCCAGCCGCCCGGCGAAGGCACCGGAGCCCGGGTCGGCGCGGATGGTGAGCGAGCCGCGCAGCGGTATCCGCAGCGAACTGCGGCGCACGGTGAGGAAGCCGCGCACGGTGAACGAGATCTCCGGCATGGCTAGCGCATGTCCTGGCAGTACAGGGCGAGGGCCACGGTGATGCCCGCACCGGCCGCCAGCAGCAGGACGTTCCTGGCCTCGGCCAGCCGCCGGGACTTCGTGGCCGCCTGCAGCGCGGCGATGGGTGCGGTGGTGTACGTGCCGGCCAGGTCCTCGGGCGTGAACGCGACGTGGTCGCCCGGGACGGCGAGCCGGGCCCGCAGGCGGTCCACGAACTCCGCGCCCGCCGGCGCCGGGACCAGCAGGTCGATGTCGCCGATGCCGAGCCCCATGCGGCGCAGGAACCGGTGCGCCGCTTCCTCGGCACAGTCCACCAGGCGGGACTCATACCCGGGCCGCTGGTCGATGACCATCTGGCTTCGCCCGGCGGCGTGGTGCGGGGCGCTCGCGTGCTGCCGCTTGCGCCAGGCCAGCCCGCTCACGAACAAGCCCGCGTACTCGGGGAAGGTCTGCGTGTGGAACCCGGCGAAGCCGGCCGGGCCGTCATCCCGGCTGAGCAGCAGCGCGCCGCCGGCCGGCTGGAAGCGGGCCATGCCGGCCGCCCGGCCGTCCGGGTACACGTCGCTGGTCACGACGGCGCCGACCCGGATGACCCCCGATTGCAGCAGCCCCGCCTCGAGCTGGATGGCGTTGATCACCCCGCAGGTGCCATTGGCCAGGTCGAAAGAGAAGGTGCCGTGACCCCCGATGGGCGGCTGGCCCAGGTTGGCCCCGATGTCCTCCTGGATGAGGGCGGCGAGCGCGGGCTCGCCCATGTTGTCTTCCCGGTAGACACCAGCGTTGATCAGCATGTCGACGTCGCCCGGCGGCCGCCCGGCCAGCGCCAGGCAGCGGCGGGTGGCCGCCGTCGCCAGCCCCCGCGCGGTTGGCTTGCGCAGCCCGTGGCTGGTCAGCGCGCTGGCCGCGTCAATGTGTGTGCCCATAGTGGTCCGCCTGACTTCCTACGGTGAAGATGACCATGCCGATCTCGATGCCGGACGCCAGCGCGAGCAGCATCACCCGGTCTCCCTTGTGGATCCGCTGCTCCTCCAGGTACTTGTGCAGGGCCAGGAACAACGTGGTCGACGACGTGTTGCCGTATTCCTCCAGGTTGACCACCACGTGCTTCGGCCGGGCCCCGAGCCGCCGGGCGAATTCCTCCGTGCCCTGGCGGATCGCCCGGGCCGAGGTCTGGTGCGGGATCAGGTAGTCGATGTCGGCCAGGTCGATCCCGGCCTCACCGACCGCCTCGGCGACCAGCGGCGCCATGTCCTCGATGGCCACCTTCTGCAGCTGCCGCGACTTGGTGTACATCTGGCCGCCCGGCCCCACGGTGCTGGGAAAGGCCAGGCACAGCCGGCTGTGCTCGGCCAGCGTGGTGAACCCGGCGAGGTCGATACCGGGCGCGCCCGCCGGCGCGCGGTCCACGATGACCGCGGCACCCGCATCGCCCAGCGTCAGCGAGGCGAGGTGCTTGCTGAATACCGAGCGGATCTGCTGCGCCGCGTTCCAGCTCAGGTGGGAGATGTACTCGCCGGACACGACCATGCCGCAGCTGATCTCACCCCGGCTGACCAGGTCCTGCAGCAGGAACACCCCGGTCAGCATGCCGGCGCACGCGTTCGACAGGTCGAAGCTGGTGGCCTGCGGCGCGCCGATCGCCTGCTTGATGTGCAGGCTGAGCGGGGGCTCGTAGGACTGCCAGGTCTCCCCGCGGGACCGGGTGATGCTGGTGCTGATCAGGAACTCGATGTCGGACGCCTGGTGCTGCGAGTGGGCCAGGCAGTCGCGGGCGGCCCCGGTGGCCAGGGTGAAGGAATCCTCGCCCGGCCCGACCACCCGGCGCTCGTGGATACCGGTCAGCCGCTCCAGCTGAATCCGGGTCCGGTGGCTGGTCTGGTGCATCAGGTCACTGGTCGTCAGCCGCCCGGCGGGCAGCTTCACCCCGACGCTCTCGATCCGGCTGCCCGTGGCGCGCTGCGGCCCCGCTGACTCTAGCGCCAGCCAGTGAACATCAGGCTGGGCAGGGGTTTCCGTCATTTGCCGCCCCCTTGTTACCGGCGGGTTAAACTGTCATATGAAGAATGTCCGGGCGGGGCTGCCCAGGGGTAGGGGCGAACGTCATCGGCAGCGGGCCATAAGGCCAGACCGCCAGCCAGCTGACCGCCAGGACGCCCCGGACGGCCAGGTGATCGTGGCCGACCCCGTGCAGGGCAGCATGCACATGCTGACCTACGGTCAATACCAGCTGGGTTACGAGATCTACGGTTCGGGCGACCGGGTGCTGGTGTGGCTGCACGGCCTGCTGCTCGACGCCAACCTCAGCCGTCACCTGGCCCGGATCCTGGCCGCCCGGGGCTACCGGGTGGTGCTCCTCGACCTGCTGGGCCACGGCCGCAGCGACAAGCCCCGGCACGCTGGCCCGCACCGGATGGATCTGTACGCCGACCAGGTGCTGTGCCTGCTCGACGAGCTCGGCGTGGACCAGGCGGTGCTGGGCGGGGTCTCGCTGGGTACCAACGTGAGCCTGCTCACCGCGGTCCGCGCGCCGGACCGGGTCCGCGGCCTGGTGCTGGAGATGCCGGTGCTCGAATGGGCCGTGCCCGCGGCCGCGATCGTGTTCCTGCCCCTGCTGCTGGAGGTGCACTACGGCCGGCGTGTCCTGCGGGCGGTCTCCTGGGCCGCTTCCCGGCTGCCCCGGTCCGGGGTCGGCCCGCTCGACTCGTTCGTCAATGCCGCCGCGTCCGGTCCCGACGAGATCGCCGCGGTGCTGCACGGCGTGCTGGTCGGGCCGATCGCCCCCACCATCGAGCAGCGCCAGGCCATCACCGCGCCCGCCCTCGTGCTCGGGCACGGCATCGACCTGATCCACTCGTTCGCGGACGCGCGGCGGCTCGCCCGGCAGCTCCCGGATGCCCGGCTGATCCGGACGCGCACGTTCGCGGAGCTGTGGGTGCGCCCGGGCCGCCTGGTGGGCGAGATCACCGAGTTCCTGGACCGGGTCTGGGCCGATACCCCGCGGGCGCTGCCCGCCGGCTCGGGGTGACCACTCAGCGCAGCAGGTAGGCGCCGCGGCGCGCCCGCCGGGCCCGGGCCCAGTACTCGAAGCTGAACCCGGGCCAGAGGGCCCGGTTCACGCCGTCGGCGTCGAGGTACCAGCTCGAGCAGCCACCCGCGCTCCACACGGCACGGCGCAGGCGGCGCTGTATCCCGTCGTTGAACCGGCGCGACGCCGCCGGCCTGACCTCGATGACCTCGGCGTGTTCCCGGGCCAGCCGCCGCAGGCAGGACAGCACGTGCTGGACCTGGCTTTCGATCATGAAGATCACCGAGTTGTGGCCCAGGCCGGTGTTGGGGCCGAGCAGCAGGAAGAAGTTGGGGAACCCGGGCACGGTGGTGCCCTGATACGCCTCCACGCCGTCGCGCCAGGCGTCCTGCAGCTTGACGCCGTCGCGCCCGGCCACGTCGAGCTCGGTCAGCACCTCGACGGTCCGGAACCCGGTGCCGTAGATGATCACATCGGCGTCGTAGCTGCCGCCGCCGGAGCAGGTCACCCCGGCCGGCGTTATCCGGTCGATCGGCTCGGTGACGACGCTGACGTTGGGCCGGGTCAGGGCCGGATAGTAGTCGGATGACAGCAGGATCCGCTTGCAGCCGATCGTGTAGTCCGGGGTGACCTTCGCGCGCAGCGCCGGGTCGCTGATCTGGCGCTCGATGTGCCGCTCGGCCATCCGCTGCAGCGGCGCCATCAGCCGGGGGTGCACGGCGAAGCCGAGCGCGCGCAGCTCGAGCAGCCAGTAGATCCCGTCACGGAACGCCCGCATGGTCAGCGGGGCCGCCGCGAACGTGGCGCGGGCCGCGGGCGGAATCGGGAAGTTCGGCCGGGGATGGATCCACGGCGGAGTCCGCTGGAAGACGTTGACCTGGGCGGCCTGCCTGGCCACCTGGGGGATGAACTGGACCGCCGAGGCCCCGGTCCCGATGACCGCGACCCGCTGGCCGGCCAGCCGGGCGGAGCTGTCCCACTCCGCCGAGTGGAACGCGCGCCCGGCGAACTCCTCGGCGCCGGGGATGTCCGGGATCGAGGGCACGTGCAGTGCCCCGACGCCGGACACGACCGCCCGGGGCCGGTACATCTCGCCGTCCGCCGTGACCACGCTCCACCGCCGGGCCGCGTCGTCCCATTCCATCCGCGCCACCGCGCGCCCGTAGCGGATGTGCCTGGTGACCCCGTAGGACTCCGCGCACCGGCGCAGGTACGCCCAGATCTCCTGCTGCGGGGCGAACATCGCCGACCAGTCCGGGTTCAGCTCGAACGAGTACGAGTACATGTGCGACGGCACGTCGCAGGCACAGCCGGGGTAGTGGTTGTCCCGCCACGTCCCGCCGAGGTCCGCGTCCTTCTCCAGGATCACGAAGCGGTCGAATCCGGCCAGCTTCAGCTGGATCGCCATGCACAGGCCGGCGAAGCCAGACCCGACGATGACGATCGCCGGGTCCGCACCGGTGGCCTGGAGCCCGGCCGGGACCGGCCCGGTCATGGCCGGGCCCGCCCGGCGCCGGGCGCGGACCGCGCCGTGTCCGCGGCCCCCCCCGCGCCGACCGGCTCGGCCCGCGCGCCAGACGCCAGCCAGCGCGACTCCATCCCGGGCAGCGCGGCGGTGGCGAACCGGGGCGGGATCAGCGGCAGGACTCCCCGGGCGAGCTGCACGGGCGGCAGCCACCGCTGCGCGTATACCCGCGGCGCGCGCCGGGCGATGCCCCGCACCAGCGCCTCGGCCGCGGCCTCCGGCGGGTAGGTCCGCCGGGCGAACAGCGGCAGCCCGGCGCGCACCTCACGCAGCACCGGGTTCTCATCCGCGCCGCGCACCATGTCAGTGTCTATCCAGCTCAGGTACGCCACCCCCACCTGCACGCCGTGGTGGGCCACCTCGGCCCGGACCGCCTGCGCAAACGCTTCGGCGCCTGACTTGCTCGCGCAGTAGGCGGCCATCATCGGCGCCGCGGCGAGCGCCGCCAGCGACGCGACCTGGAGCAGGTAGCCCCGGCTGTCCAGCAGGGCGGGCAGGAAGGCGCGCGCGGTCGCCACGCTGCCCAGCAGGTTGACCTCGATGACCCGGCTGAACGCGCGCGCATCGGAGTGCAGGAACGGCCCGCCGATGGCGATCCCGGCGTTGGCCACGACCACGTCGACCCGGCCGTAGGCCGCGCGGACGTCGCGGGCGGTGTCCGCGAGCGCGCGCTCGTCGGTGACGTCGACCTCCCACCACCGGGCGGCTGGCCCGCAGGCGGCGCACTCCCGCGCCAGCCCGGCCGGCTCCAGGCCGAGCAGCGCGACCTGCGCGCCGTGCGCGGCCAGCCGCCGCGCGGTGAGGGCGCCGATGCCGCGGGCCGCCCCGGTAATGACCACGACCTGGCCGGCCAGATCCCTGGCTCGCCGCATTAGCACCCGCTCTCCCACGTCCGTCCCCCTTGACCATACCAGTAAATACTGGCATGGTCAGAATGCCAGGTCAGGGGTCGGGCGCGGCCAGCCTGCGGATCAGCTCGGCGTAGGCCACCCGGGAACGCCGGTCCATGGCCCGGCCGAACTCCGTCTCGATCACGGTCCGCGCGACCGGGCGCAGCCGCTCGATCGTGTCCGTGAGCCGCGCGACCTCATCCGGCCGCGGCGGCCCGCCGCCGTCGCCGAGCCGGTGGCTGATGACGAGGTCGACCAGCAGCGACGCCATCCGGTCCAGGCCGGCCTGCAGCTCACTCCCGGCGGCCAGGATCGCGGGCAGCGGGATGCCCTCCCGGACCAGCGCGGTGGTCGTCTCCAGCAGCCGGCGGCTGACGTGAATGACCCGGTCCCCGTCGACCTCGAGGTAGCCGAGCCGGGCCGCCTGGGCCAGCACCTCGGGCGTGAGCTGGTCCTGCAGCAGCGCCGAGGCCCCGGCCACGGTCACCGGCACCGGGACGTCGTCCGACCACGACGCGGTCATCGCGTGCTCGATGCCGAGCAGCGCGCCGAGGTCATACCCCTGCTCCCAGGCCGAGAGGAGCTCACCGGCCCCGCCGAGGGTATGGCCGCGGCTGAGCAGGTCGCCGAGAATCCGCAGCCGGGTCAGGTGGGCCTCGGAATACCAGCCCACCCGGCCGGCCCGCCGCGGCGGCGGCAGCAGCCTGCGCTCCTGGTAGTAGCGCACCGTGCGGACGCTGAGCCCGGCCGCGCGGGCCAGCTCGCCGATCCGGTACTCACGCGTGGCCGGCGCGCTCCCCGGGTCGCCGCCCGGGCCGCCGCCCGGCGGGCCGGGCGCCAGCGCATCAGCCACGTCCACCCCGCCAGCATAGGCGGCCAGGGGCGGCGTCATCCGCCGTGGATCAGGCCGCCGTGGATCAGGCCGGCGCGGCGGCGTGCCGGGCGGCGGCGCGCCGGGCGGCCGCGCGGAGGTCGGCGATGCCCTGCTCGATACCCCGGGCGAGCACGTCGAGGTCGGGATTGGTGTCGAAGTCACCGGTGACGCCGAACGACACGTGGCCGCAGTAACTGAAGATCGAGATCCCGATCCGGACCGTCGTCGCGATCGGCACGTACGGGATGATCTCCTCCAGCCGGCGGCCCAGCGCGTAGAGGCGCTTCTGGGGGCCGGGCACGTTGGTGGTGACCGTCACGATCTCCCGCTGGGGCAGCGAGAAGGTGGCCCTGATCCCCCGCGAGATCAGCGGGAACGGGTAATAGCCGCCCAGGCTGGCCAGCTCGGCGCCGAGGATGACCTCCTTGCTGTCCTTCAGCCCCGCCAGCTCGGACCGGACCGCGGCCAGCCGGTCCACCGGGTCGGCCACGTGCACCGGGAGGCTGGCGACCAGCGCTGACACGCGGTTCTCGTAGATGTTCTCCTCGCCCGGGGCGCGCAGCGACACCGGGACCAGCGACGGGAGCGTGTGCGGCCCGGGCTCCTCACCGCGGGCCAGCAGGAGGTCGCGGAAGCCACTGCTGATCGCGGCCAGCACGACGTCGTTCACCGTGCCGCCCAGCTCCCGCTTGATCGCCTTGATCTGGCTGAGCGAGGTCCGGGACCAGGTGTAGCGGCGCTGCCGGCCGATGGGCCCGGTCAGCGAGGACCCCGCGGCGGGCCACAGCGCCGGGGCCAGCCTGGTAGCCGCGCGCACCGTGTCCGATACCTGCGAGGCGGCCCGGACCGGGTCGGTCACCAGGCCGCTCAGCGCGGCCGCGCCGCGCACCGGGATCAGCGCCAGATCCACCGCGGCCTGGGCGGCCAGCGACGCGCCGGTCGGCTCGGCCCCGGCCACCCGGTCATCGGTCTCGGGCGGCGGCGGCTGCGGCGTGAAGTCGAAGATCACGCGGTACAGGTCGGTGCCGGAGACACCGTCGACCATGCAGTGGTGGATCTTGGAGATCACCGCCCAGCGGCCACCGGTGAGCCCTTCGGCCACCCAGTACTCCCACAGCGGATGATCGCGGTCGAGCCGCTGCGACATCACCCGCCCCATCAGCTGGCGGAGCTGCTCGTCCCCGCCGGGCGCGGGCAGCGCCGTCCGCCGGACGTGGTAGCTGAGGTCGAACCGCGGGTCCTCGACCCAGACCGGGCGCCCCAGCCGGAACGGGACCGTGCGCAGCTTCTGCCGGTAGCGGGGCAGCAGCGGCAGCCGCCCGGCCAGCGCGGCCTTGAACTCCTCGTCGGACGGCGGCGGGCCCGCGAACACCGCGATCGAGGCGATCGCCATCGAGGTGTGCGGGTCCTGGTCTTCCGCCTCGACGAACAGCGCGTCCAGCGGGCTCAGCTTGTCCATGATCGTCCTTCTTTCCCAGCGGAACCGCTGACTCCGTCCCGCTGGGCCAAGCGGGGCGCTGCCATCTCCCCTTGTTCCGAGCGTAAGCCGCGGCCGCGCCGGTCCGCTGCGGCCAGTTGTCCCCCGCGGCGGGACCTTTGGCCAAAACGGCTCGTTCCGCCCACCGCCGCCGCGCCCCCTCGCGGTCGGCCGACGCATCTGGCAGGGTGGGGATATGGCCGCCGGTCCGGACGTCTGCAGCTAGCCGGTCATGCCACCCCGCAAACAGGCGCTGACGGTCGCGGTGACCGGGCCGACCGGGACGTTCGGGTTCGGCCTGATCCCTGCGCTGCAGGTGGACGACCGGGTGGCCCGGATCGTGGGCATCGCCCGGCGCCGGTTCGACCCGGACGCGCACGGGTGGGCAAAGATGACCTACCGGCAGGGGGATGTCCGCGACCCGGCTGCCCTGCGGGACGCGTTCCGCCACGCCGACGTGGTGGTGCACCTGGCCTTCCTGGTCAGCGGGGCCGCGTCGGCCGACACGATCCGGGCGGTCAACGTGGACGGCACGCTGAACGCGTTCCGGGCCGCCGCCGACGCCGGGGCCCGGCGGTTCGTGTACTCCTCGTCGGTGGCGGCGTACGGCTTCCATCCGGACAACCCGGCCGAGATGACCGAGGACTGGCCGGTGCGGCCCGATCAGCGGCTGTTCTACGCCCAGCACAAGGCCGAGCTGGAGCGGCTGCTGCACGCCGAGGCGGCCCGGCCCGGGACCCCCGCGCTGTACCTGCTGCGCCCGTCCATCGTGCTCGGCCCGCACGTGATCGGCCAGAAGTCGCTGCTGCCCGGGTTCCTGGCGGCCTGGGTGCCGGATGGCTGGGAAAGCGGGCTGGCCGGGTGGGCCGGGTGGGCCGGCTCGCTCCCGGTGCGGATCCCGGTGCTGGTGCCCGCGCTGCCCGTGCAGTTCGTGCACGAAGACGACCTGGGCCAGGCGCTGCGGCAGTGCGTGGTCGCGGCCGGGCCGCCGGGTGCCTACAACATCGCCGCCGACGGCGTGCTGACCGCGGCCGACGTCGTCCGCGAGCTCGGGCTGCTCCCGGTGCCGCTGCCGGCCGCGCCCACCCACGCCGCCGCCCGGGCCGTCGCGGCGCTGCCCTTCCTGCCCCCGGCCGCCCAGTGGCTCCGGGCGGTCAGCCGGCCCACGATCATGGACACCACCCGGGCCAAGCGCGACCTCGGCTGGGTGCCCAGGTACACCGCGCTGGAAGCGCTGCGCGACACCGTCCAGCGCCTCTGACCCCGCGTCCGCCGGGCCCGGCTGGGATGGCCGGGCCGTTGGGCATGCTGGATGAGGTCCTTCGGCTTTGGGCTGGGCCGCCTGGCGGGGGGATCATGGACAGTAGTGGAGTCGCTGCTCACCGGGCTGCGGTGGGCCGATGAGGAGGCAGGTGCCGGGCGGGGAGGACGACATGGCCGATTTTCCGACGAGTCACTCAGGACTTGAGATCCTGCCGCTCACCGAGTGCCTGCGGCTGCTGGCCTCGGTGCCGGTCGGCCGCATCGCGTTCCGCGCCGACGGCGAGGTGGTCATCCTGCCCGTGAACCACGTGGTCGATGGGCAGAACATCGTGTTCCGCAGCGCCGCTGGCTCCAAGCTGTCCGCCGCGCAGCGGGCGGACGTCGTCGCGTTCGAGGCTGATGGCTACGACGCCCGGACCAGGTCGGGCTGGAGCGTCGTGGTCAACGGCCGGGCTGAGATCATCTACGAGGACACCGAGACCCAGCGGCTCGACGGCCTGGGCCTGCACCCGTGGGCCACCGCGGTGGACCGGCCATTCTGGGTCCGGATACGCCCCTCGTCGATCAGCGGGCGGCAGATCCCCGGGTGAGCACGGTCAGCGGTGCAGTCTGCTGCAGCTGAACGTGGTGGTCAGCAGCGGCTTGGTGCCCCACCAGTCCTGGAAGTTGACCGTGATCGTCCCGGCCGGGTGGTGCTGGCAGTGGCGGAGCCACTGGTCGGCGGTGAGCGCCCAGTCCGAGCCCGGCCCGGCGTAGCGGCGGACCTGGTAGCGGAAGTCGGTGGCCCAGCCCGCGGCCAGCACCGCGGTCAGCGCGGCGACCGCGACGATAGCCCGGCGGCGGGGCCACCACCGGCGCGCGTAGGCGTCGGCCGCCACGATCAGCGCCGCATCGAGCAGCAGGATGGGCACCGTGGAATAGCGGGCGCCGTGCTCCACCCCGATCGTGACCCGCTGGCCCGGGCCGCCCCAGGCGAGCGCCGAGGTGACCACCGTGAACAGCAGGCCGGTCGCCGTGGCCGTCAGCACGAATACCCGGCACCGCCCGGGCTGGGTGACCGCCGCACCGGCCAGGACGATGATGATGATCCCGCCCACGAGCGCGGTGGCGCCGGTCAGCCCCAGCAGGTCGCGCAGCTGCCAGGAGATGTGCCAGCCGGCGGCGGGCAGCAGAACCTCGTGCGCGTAGTACGCCGCGGCGTTGACCGGGTTGTGCGGATGGAGCCGGGACTGGTGGCTGGTCAGGATGACCACGAGCTGCAGCAGGGAGCCGAGCGCCCAGCCGGTGGTCGCGGCGTGCTCGCGGCGGCGGCGGGGGACCGCGATCGCCCGCGCCGCGAACAGCGGCGCGTACAGCAGCGCGAGCGAGCTCGACGTGGCCGCGGCGAACGCCACGACCGCGGCGGCCGCCGCCCCGGCCCGGGTGCGCGGCCGCCACAGCGCGGCCCAGAACAGCGCGAGCTGCAGGTACCAGATGGTGTTCAGGCCGTTGTCGGCGATCTCCAGCTGCGCCACCGGCAGCAGCACCACGGACAGGCCGAGCAGCACGCGCAGCCAGCGCGAGCTGACCTGGCCCGCGCTGGCGTGATACACGAACAGCCCGCACGCGGAGGCCACGAGGGCCCCGCCGACCGCGAAGGCGACTGAGGCATCGCTGATCGGCACCAGGGCCGCGGCCTGGCCGATCAGGCGCGGGACCAGCTGCAGGTACCCGCCGTAGGACTGCACCAGCTGCCAGGGATGCGCGAGCGCCTGGGGCAGGTAGATGCCCGGGTCCTCGGCGTAGGTACTGTGCCAGGCTGGCCGGCCGCTGTACCGGAGCAGCATCACCAGCGCGCCGAGGGCGACGACGGCCGCCTGCACGAGGGGGAACGCCCAGCGCGCCAGGCCGGCCCGGGCGGCTGGCGCGGGCGGCTCGGGGAACAGGTCGGCGAGCGCGGCGCGGGAGCCGGGCCCGGCCGCGGGTGGCGGCGCTGGCGCCCCGGAACCGGCCTGGCCGGGCGCGCGGACTTCGGACCTGGGCACGGCTGGAAACTACCACTAGCCGGCGCCCGGCCCCACCCGCTCGCCGGTGTTGTGCGTGCCGGTGCTGGTGGGGTGGCGGCGCAGCCTCACTCGCTGCCGCGGCGGGTGTCCTGGGCACCGAGCGTGAAGTAGAAGGTGGCGCCCTGCCCGACCGCGCCCTCGGCCCAGACGCGCCCGCCGTGGCGTTCGACGATCCGCCGGACGCTGGCCAGGCCGATGCCGGTGCCGGGGAAGTCCCGGGCCGGGTGCAGCCGCTGGAACGGCTGGAACAGCTTCTTCGCGTAGGCGGGATCGAAGCCCGCCCCGTTGTCCCGCACGTAGCAGCACATCCCGCCGCCGCTGGCCGGGGCGCTGGCGAACTGGATGACGGCGTCGCGCCGCCGCGCGGTGAACTTCCAGGCGTTATCCAGCAGGTTCTGGACCACGGTCCGCAGCAGGCTCCGATCGGCGGTCACCTCCACATCCGGCTGGATGCGGAACTCGACCTGGCGCCCGGGATCACGGGATCGCAGGTCGGCGGCGACGGCGGCCGCCTCCGCGCTCAGGTCGACCGGGGCGAGGTTCAGCTCGGCCCTGGACACCCGGGACAGCTGGAGCAGATCATCGATCAGCATGGTCATCTGCCCGGCCGCGGCCTGGATGCGCTCGATGTAGCCCCGCCCGGCCTCGTCCAGCTGGGCGCCGTAGTCGGCGAGCATTACCTCGCTGAACCCGCTCATCGCGCGCAGCGGGGCCCGCAGGTCATGGGACACCGAGTAGGTGAAGGATTCCAGGTCCTGGTTGGCCCGCTCCAGGTCGGCGGTGCGCTGGGCGACGCGCTCTTCCAGGTCGGCGTTCAGCGCGCGGATCCGGGCTTCGGCGCGGCGCTGGGTGGTGAGGTCGGTCAGCACCAGGCCGCGCACGGGCAGGCCGTCGAGGTCGAACGCGCTGACCGCGGCCAGCACGGGGACCGTGGTGCCATCCGGCCGGGCCAGGTCGGCCTGGCCCCGGGTCAGGCCACCCGGCTGGACCTCCAGGGCGCGGGCCAGCTCGGGGCGGCTGGCCGCGCTGGCCAGATCCACCGCGGCCGTGCCGACCAGCTCCGCGGTCGGGCGACCGGCCAGCTGGCCCAGCCGCGGGTTGGCGTCCAGGATCACCCCGCGCGGGGAAACGAGGGCGGCGCCCTCGCTCATCGCCTCGACGATGAGCCGGTACGGGCGGTCGGCGCTGGCCAGCACGTACACCTGCTCTTTCCCCGGCGGCCCCACCACCAGGGCGTCCACGTTCCCGGCCCGGATGGCCTCGATCGCCTGCTGGGCCTCGCTCTCCTCCTGCTGCCAGGCGGCCCGCCGGCCCCCGGGCCGGTCCGCCGGGCCGCCTGCCACGTGGCGGGGGGGACGCCGGGGGCCCCGGGCTCCGGTCATGCCCCGACCTGGCTTGGCCCGCCGGGGACAGGGTCGAGGCCCAGGCACGTCCGCAGCCGGGCCGGGTCGGACAGGTCCCCCACGACGCGCAGCCGCGGTCCGGGAGCGTGCCTGATCAGCGTGGGCAGCGCGAAGATCCCGTCGGCGGCGACCCGCCGCAGATCCCCGCGCGCGTCGATGATCGTCAGGTCCGCGTCCCCGCGCAGGTCTTCGTCGCAGACCAGGCGCACGTTCTCGATGGCCTGCACCGAACTGGCCGACGCGCCGTTGACGTACAGCGTCAGCGCCCAGCGGCCGGGTGGTGCCGCGCCGGTCACGGTACGCCCGCCGGCAGCAGCTGCATGCCCACCAGCAGGCGCTCGGTATCGGAGAGGTCGCCGACGATCCTCCGCATGGGTTCCGGGAGCTTCCTGACCACCGTGGGCACGGCCAGGATCTGGTCCTCCGCGGCCAGCCGGGGGTTTTCCATCAGGTCCACGATCTCGATCGAGTAGCGGCCAGCCAGGTGCTCCTCGCACGCGCGCCGCAGGTTCGCCAGCGCCTGCTGGCACTTGGGCGACTGCCCGGTCACGTACAGCCGCAGGCGCCACTGCTCGCCGGGCCCGGCGTCACTGATCATCGCTGCCTGCCTCGCCGTCGGGCGCGTCGGCCCACCGTTGGGCGGCCATCGCGGCCCGGTCGGCCCCGGCCGTCTCGGTCGCCTGTACTTCGCCCTGGTCGATCCGGTTGATCTCCGCGCGGAACTCGGCGATCTGGTCCTGAACGGCGCTCAGGTGCGCCTCCTGCTCCCGCAGGCTGCGGCCCAGCTCGCGCCGTCGGCGGCCGGTGTCCACCGCCCGCCGGGCGGCCGCGTCACGCCGGGCCGTTTCCTGCGCCAGCCGGGCCGAGCCGGTCAGCACGCCGTCGGAGCCGACGTACACGTCGAGCAGCTCGACCCCGCGGCCGGACAGCACGAACTCGCGGACCTGGTTCGAGTGCGCGGTGCCCCGGGCCTTCAGCACGAACAGCAGCCGGTTGCGCTCGCCGTTGGTTTCGGTGTTCCGCAGCAGCAGCCAGGTGTCGATCAGCGACGATATGGCCAGGCTGCTCGTCTCGCGGGTCTGGCTGAGCGCGGTCACCATCGTCGTCACCGATCTGCTCCGCAGCAGGTCGATCTGGCGGGCCAGCATGCCCGTCACCTCGGCCAGTGGCCCGCCGTAGGCCAGGCTGGAGACGCCGTCGAGCACCGCGACCGCGGGCGTCACCTCCTCGACCAGCTCGGTCAGCAGCGCCAGGTAACTCTCCAGCCCGTAGGACGCGGGCCGGCCCGCCCACACGTGGAGCAGCCCGGCATCCATCCATTTGCCCAGGTCGAGGCCGATCGAGCGCATGTTGCGCAGGATCTGCCGTGGTGATTCCTCGAACGAGACCAGCAGCGCGCGCTCCCCCCGCTCGCACGCCGCGTTCACCAGGTGCGCCCCGAGCGAGGTCTTGCCGGTGCCCGCGGTCCCGCTCACCAGCACGCTGGACCCGCGGAACGGCCCGCCGCCGAGCATGTGGTCCAGCCGGGCGATCCCGGTGGAAACCCGCTCTTCCGATGCCGGGTAGTCCAGCGCGATCGCGGTGACCGGCAGCAGGATGAGGCCGCGGGGCGTGATCACGAACGGGTACTCGTTGGTGCCGTGGGCCGAGCCGCGGTACTTGACCACCCGCAGCCGCCGGGTGGACACCTCCTCGCTGACCCGGTGGTCCAGCAGGATCACGCAGTCGCTGACGTACTCCTCGATGCCGTGCCGGGTCAGGCTGCTCGCGCCCCGCTCCCCGGTGATGATGGCGGTCACGCCCCGGTCCTCCAGCCAGCGGGCCAGCCGGCTGAGCTCGGCCCGCACGATTGCGTGGTTGCCGAGCGCACCGAACAGCACCTCGACGGTGTCCATCACCACCCGCCGGGCGCCGATCCGCTCGATGGCCTCACCGAGCGTCAGGAACAGCGGTTCCAGATCGAAATCGCCCACGGTGAGGATCTCGGTCGGGTCGGCCCGGAAGGAGAAGATCGCCAGCTTGCCCTCGTCGCACAGCTCGTCCAGGGAGAAGCCCAGGGAGCGGACGTTCTGGGTGACCTTGGCCGAGGATTCCTCGAACGTCACCAGCACACCCGGCTCGCCGTACTCACGCGCCCCGGCGACCAGGAACTCCAGCGCCAGCAGGGTCTTCCCGGTGCCGGCCGCACCGGTCACCAGCGCCACCCGGCCCCGCGGCAGCCCGCCCCCGGTGACCTCGTCCAGGCCGCGGATGCCGGTCGGGGCCTTGGGCAGCCCCGGGCCTACCGGGGTATCGAGCTGGCCCGGCCAGCCGCCCTGGTCTTTGGCTATGTCTTCTGGCGGCACACTGCACCCCCGTCCAGCGTCCAGCCATAACTCTCAGTAGCACCTGATAGCTTATCGTAATAACGTGGGCGTGGGGTTGGCCACCCGGCCGCACCGCGCGGGTGCCCCGCGGCCCAGGCTGGAAGGCGCCGGGGGCCGGGCCGCCGTCAGGCGGCTCGCCTGGGTGGCAGCGTCGGCGCCTGCTCCGGCTGCGCCTGGCCGGGGGTTTCCGGGTGCTTCTCGGCGTCCGCCGTCCGCGTCACCCGCGTCACCCGCGCCGCCGGCGCGGTATGTGCCTTCCACGCCGGGTGGCCAGCGGCGTAGAACACGATGCCAAGCCACACCGCCAGGGCGATCGTCATCACGATCGGCACGACGATAGGCACCAAGCTCGACCCGATCATCACCGGCCCCCTTTTCCGCGTCCACCTTCATCCCACTGCGCCAGGTGGCGGGCGCGTCAGGGGCTAAGTGCTCCGGTGCGGGGACCTTCGGCCTGGTGAGGGGCTTCCGCGAGCCCGGCCCGGCGTCAGGGCAGGCTGCGGGCGAGCGTGTAGCCGGCGACCGCGATGATCAGCAGGGTGAACGCCGCGCTGAGCCGCTCCGGGCGGACCCGCCCGGCCAGCCGGGTCCCGGCCAGCGTGCCCAGCACGGCGGCGCCGGTGAACACGCCGATCAGCGCCCAGTCCAGCGCGAACAGCGCGTGACCGGCCCGCGCCGCCAGCGCGGCCGCGCTGTCCACCGCGACCACGATCAGCGACGTCCCGGCCGCGGCCGGCATGCCGAACCCCAGGACCAGCACCAGCGCGGGGACCACCACGAACCCGCCGCCCACCCCGAAAAAGCCGGTGACCACGCCCACCCCGGTCGCCGCCGCCGCCACCACCGCCATCCGCCGCCCGCCCGCCCGGGGGTGGCCTGGCGGGCGGGACAGGCTGGGGATCCGGCGGCGCACGATCATGGCCGCCGCCACCACGAGCATCAGCGCGCCGAACCCGGCCAGCAGCGCACCGGCCGGGACCGCCGCGCTGGCCAGCGACCCAGCATAGGAGCCGGCCACCCCCAGCAGCCCGAAGACCACACCGGTCCCCACCCTCGCCCGCCCGGCCCGGGCGTGCGTGACCGCGCCGACCACCGCCGCGACACAAACCACCAGCAGCGACGCGGTCGTCGCCTGATGCGGGCTCACGCCCAGCAGGTAGACCAGCGCAGGCACGGCCAGGATCGACCCGCCGCCGCCCAGCGCGCCCAGGCTCAGCCCGATCAGCAGCCCGGCCGCGATGGCCAGCACGGCCACCGGCTACCCCACCCGGCCCGGCCGGCCGCCACCCCAGCCCGGGCCCGTGTGTCGCCGATCCCACCCGGTGCGGCCCACTTCGTCACCCCGCTCTCCCGCTGACCACAGCATACCCCACGGGGTATTACAAGCCTCTTGCCCGCCGTTTCACCTGGTCCGGGTGCTCACCCTGATCCTGATGGCCCCCGTGGTACCGGGCCTCCGGCCGCGAGCTGGCCCGCGCGGCGCGCCGGTCAGCCCCGGGCCAGGCGCGCTAGCTCACTCCCGGCCGGGTCAGCTCATTCCGGGCCGTCCGGCGACCCGGCGGCGTCGGCCAGCCGGTCGACGGCCTGGGCCAGGGCGTCCAGCGCGGGCACCGCCCCCGCCAGCGCCCGCCGCTGGGCCGGCGGCAGCGTGGACAGCGCCAGGTGCAGCACGGCCGCGTTGGTGGCCTGCCAGGAGAGCACGGCTTCGCGCCCCGCGCGGGTGATGGTCAGCTCGACGGCGCGCCGGTCTCCCTCGGGGATGGCCCGGCTGATCATGCCCTGCGCGGTGAGCGCGTTGACGATGGTGGTCACCGTGTTCGGCCGCACGTGCAGCAGCCGGGCCAGCTGCCCGGGCCGGGCGCCGGGGTGCTCGGCCAGCGCGGACAGCAGTTCCAGCTGGGCGACGGCCAGCGAGTTACCCGGGCTGGCGACCCGGGCGCCGCGGCGCAGCGCCCGGCGCAGCCGCGCGATCCCCTCGGCCAGCCCGTCCGCCTGGGCGGCGCCACCCCGCGACCCACCCCGCGCCCGCCCGCGCGGGCTGCGCTCAGCGGTGGTCACCGCGCCCGTCCGCAGGCCCGGTGCCGCCTGGAGTCCCGGTCCCGGCCCAGGCCGCCGCCAGCGCGGCGGCGGCGAGCAGCCCCATGGCCGCCGCCGGGCCGGCCCCGGCATCACCGAGCCGCGCCGCGGTGTGCAGCGCGAGCGTCACCACCGCCACCCCGAGGGCGGTACCGAGGCCGCGGGCCATGTTCACCATCCCGCCGACGGCCGCCGCCTGCTCCGGCGGGACCGCCGACATGATCGCCGCGTTGTTGGCCGGGATGTACAGGCCCAGCCCGGCACCCAGCCACCCCAGCCCGGTCACCGCCACGATAGCCGGAGCGGGAGCGGCCACGGGGACGGTCACCAGGGCCGCCAGGGCGGCGGCGCAGCCGCTGGCCAGCAGGCCCCCGGCCAGGCACCGGCGCCGGTTGGTCCAGTAGCCGGGCAGCATCCGGTCGGCGGCCACCGCGGCCAGCCCGAACCCGGCGGGCAGCGCGGTGAGCATCAGACCCGCCCGCGCGGCGCCGCCGCCATGGGCGTCGAGCACCTGCGGGAACAGCACCAGCGGGCCGAACAGCACCAGGTAACCGCACAGCGCGCCGGCCAGCAGCGGGCCGGCCCCGGTGCTGGCCAGCATGGGCAGGTCGATCAGTGGTGCGCGGCTGCGCCGCTCCCACCGGACCAGGCCTCCCGCGGCCGCCGCGGCCGCCACCGCGAAGCCGGCCAGTTCCGCCCCGGGCAGCGCCAGTCCCGAGATCCCAGACACCACGATCAGCGTCCCGGCGGCCGCCACGGCCAGCAGCACCGGCCCAGCCCGGTCCGCGCCCCGGCGGACCGCGCGGTGTCGGGTCCGCGGCAGCAGGACCCAGCCGGCGGCCACGGCAGCCACCCCGATCGGTACGTTCAGGAAAAATATCGAGCGCCAGCCGGCCGAGGCGACCAGCAGCCCGCCGGCCACCGGCCCCAGCGCCAGGCCCAGCGCCTGCGCCGCGGCCTGCACCCCCAGCGCCGCGCGCCGCCGCCCCGCGGGCGCGCTGGTGGCCACCAGCGCCACGCTGTTGGCCTGCAGCATCGCCGCCCCCCCGGCCTGCATCACCCGCAGCCCGATCAGCACCAGCAGCGACGGCGCCAGCGCGCACGCCGCCGACGCCGCGGTGAACACCACGAACCCGTACAGGTACACCAGCTTGCGGCCACGCCGGTCCGACCAGCGGCCCACCGGCACCAGCAGCACCACCAGGACCAGCAGGTAGGCCAGTGACACCCACTGCACCGCGGCCAGGTGCGCGCCGAACTGGCGCTGCACCGCCGGGAACGCCAGCGTCACCACGCTGGCGTCCAGCTGGCCCATGAACGCGCCGAAGCACACCGTGGCCACCGCCAGCCAGGGCGCCTGCCGGTGCTCACGGATCACGGCCGGCCGGGCCGGCTCGCGCAGCAGCACCGTCATCGCCGGGGCCCGGTCCCGCCGCTGCCGCGGCTGCGCGGCCCGCCAGCGGGCCAGCGGCAACCCGGAACTCGCATCACGCACCCTTACTTCTGCAGCAGAACTACTTTTAGTTCTATCACAGAAGTATCTGCCGGGCGGCATCCCCCGGCCCGGACCCGGCTGACCGGCACCGGACCCGGCGGGCAGCCCGCGATTACGAGGTCAGGCGGGCCGTCTCGGCATCCGGGGTGGCCGCTGCGCCCTGCGGGGTCTCGCCCGCTTCGGCAAAGCAGCCGCGCACCGTGCAGGCAATGACGGCCGCGCCGAGGATGCCTGCTGGCGGCAGCAGGACGAGGGCGGGGAGCTGGTAGCGCCAGGAGAACTCGTACACGTCCGACGCGAGCAGCAGGATGATCACCATCGCGGTGGTGAGCAGGCAGGCGGTGGCCGCGGCCGCATGCTCCCCCCGTCCCGCGCCGAGGCCGAGCAGGCAGCTGCCGGCCAGGCCCGCCAGCGCGGCCACCCAGAGCAGAGGTCCCGGGGTGTACCCGCCGTGCAGCTGGTAGCCGCGGAGCGCCTCGGCCAGCGGCCGGCTGACCGCTGGCGGGCCGCCGCCCGGCCGGATCGAGGCGACGTAGCGCAGCGTGATCAGGGGTGGATAGGTGGGATAGCTGGTCTGGAACTGCCAGCGGCTGATCGGCATGTCCCCCGGAGCGGTGTTCCTGGTGAGGGCGAACAACTTCATGACGTCGCCGCGGATGGCATTGGCCACCGCCATCGGCTGCTGCGTGACGACCGCGCGCTCAAAACGGTCGGCCATGGCCACGGTCGTCATGCCCGGCGGCGGCCGGTAGCTCAGCAGCGGGCCCGCGGGGTCGCCGACCAGGCCGTCGATACCCAGGACGGACACGACCTGCGGTGCCGGGCACAGGCTTCGCTCGTCGGGCGGCAGCCTCAGCGTGGCGCAGTTGGCCGCCGCGGCCGCCCGCCCGTAGAAGACAGCCGAGTTCCGCTCGGTGAAGGTGGCGTGACCCGACACCGCGAGCCCGGCCAGCAGGTAGATCAGCACCGGGACCGCGGCGCCGGCCGCCAGCAGCGCGCCATCGGCCAGCCGCTGCCAGCGTCTCGCCCGGACGAGCAGGAAGGCCAGCGCCGGGACGATCAGGATCGCGCCGACCTCCCGGACAGTCACCCCCACGCCCAGGGCCACGCCAGCCAGGCCGACCTGCCAGGCCGCCGGGACGCGGCGCCACAGCAACAGCGTCACCGCCGCCACGATGAGCGCCTCGAACAGCACATCCGGCATGATCGTCTGCTCGGCTTGCAGCTGATAGCCATCGAGCAGCACGGGCGCGGCCGCCAGCGCGGCCGCCCAGCGCCACATGCCGCGGCGCAGCAGGACCGCATAGAGCGCCAGAGCCATGCCCAGGCCCAGGATGTGCTGGGCCGCCGCGACCGCGGCCAGCCCGCCAGCGCGCTGCACCGGCCACAGCAGGGCCAGGTAGCCAAGCGGGTCCAGGCTGGAGTCGCCGTGCAGGTACCGGTAGGAGTCGATGTAGACCAGCGCCGGGCGGTAGGCGGCCTGGGCCAGGATGCGCAGCGATACCCCGGCGCAGAAAATAATCGCCAGCAGCCAGTGCCGGCGGGCCGCCACGAGCAGGCCACGCCACCCGCCCGCGCCGTCCGTCCACCCTGGCCAGCGAGCCCGCCCACGCATGCTGTCCCTCCTTCCCGGCACGCAGATCGTAGGCGCCCACACCCATCGTCATCAGCCCGGCGCCATCTCGTCAGCAAACCGTCAGAAACCGGACCAGGCTGACCGCGGCCCACCCGGGCTGATTAGCTGTGCAAATGGGTACTCCCGGACAGAGGCGCAAGAAGCTCCCGCGTGATCCGGAGGACGACTACACGCGCGGCGCGGCCCAGGCCCGCCAGGATTTCCTGCGGGCGCAGACCGGGGTGGAATTGCCGCACGTCGCTGGCTACTCCTTCGACCCGTCGATTCTTCCCGGCAATATAGAGCACTTCACCGGGGTCGCCCAGGTGCCGATCGGGATCGCCGGGCCAATGCTGGTCAACGGGGAGCATGCGCAGGGCGAGTTTTACGTTCCGCTGGCGACCACCGAGGGCACCCTGGTCGCGAGCTACAACCGGGGGATGAAGACGCTGCGCGAGGCCGGCGGCGTGACGACCACGATCCTGGACGATGCCATGCAGCGCGCGCCTGCGTTCGTGTTCCCGAGTGCCCGCGAGGCGCGGGCGTTCGGGATATGGCTGACCGGGCATTTCGCGGAGATCAAGCAGGCGGCGGAGGCCACCACCCGGGCCGGGCGGTTGCGCGGTATCGAGCAGTACTCCGCCAGCCGGATCCTGTTCACCCGCTTCGACTACACCACCGGCGACGCCGCGGGCCAGAACCTCACCGGCAAAGCGACGGCCGCCGCGTGCGCGTGGATCACCGCCAACTACGCGGGCATCACCAACTTCTACCTGGAGTCCAATTTCGCCACCGACAAGAAGAGCTCACACGTCAACATCTTGCGCACCCGCGGCAAGCGCGTGGTCGCCGAGGTGACGCTGCCGGCCGCCCTGATCGAGGAGCACATGCGGACCAGCGGCGCCAAGCTGTTCCGGGCGCGGCAGGTCTCCAATCTCGGCGGCTTCATGTCCGGGGTCAACAACAACGGGCTGCACTCGGCCAACGGGATCGCCGCCCTGTTCATCGCCACCGGGCAGGACGCAGCCAACGTCGCGGAGTCCTCCGCCGCCCTCAACTTCACCGAGCTGCTGCCCAACGGGGACTACTACGCCTCGATCACGCTTCCCTCACTGATCGTCGCCACCTACGGCGGCGGCACCGGGCTGGCCACCCAGCGGGAGTGCCTGGAGCTGCTCGGCTGCTACGGACCCGGGAAGGTGCTCAAGCTGGCCGAGATCGTCGCCGCGACCGTGCTGTGCGGCGAGCTGTCGCTCGGCTGGGCGATCCTCACCGAGGAATGGGTCAGCGCGCACGACCGCCTGGGCCGCAACCGGCCCGGGCTTTCCAGGTAGCACCCGCCGGTCAGGTGAGCGTGACGCCACCGTCGACCACGATGGTCTGCCCGGTGACGTAGCCGGCCGCATCGCTCGCGAGCCAGACCAGGGTGGCCGCGAGCTGGCGCGGGTCGCCTGGCTGGCCGGTCAGGATCCTGGCCGCCACGGCTTCCAGGTAGCCGGGCTGGTACTGACTGCTCATCTCGGACTCGAAGAAGCCGGGCGCGATCGCGTTGACCCGGATGCCCTTGCGGCCGGTCCACTGCTGGGCCAGGTCGCGGGTCAGCCCGATCAGCCCGGCCTTGCTCGCCGAGTAGGCGGCCTGCGGCAGCCCGGCGGTGGTCAGCCCGAGCACGCTGCTGATGTTGATGATCGAGCTGCCCGGCCGCATGACCTTGCCGCAGGCCTGGGCCATCCAGTAGCTGCCGTTCAGGTTGATGTCGATGACCTGCCTGAATTGCTCCGGCGTTTCCCGGCTGGCGGGCACGGCCGTGCCGATCCCGGCGTTGTTGACCAGAATGTCGACGCGCCCGAACCCGTCCATCGCCGCCACGGCGGCCCGCTGGCAGTCCTCCGGCCTGGCCACGTCGGCCGGCACGGAAAGGGCGCGCCGCCCGGCCTGCTCCACCAGGGCCGCCGTTTCGGCCAGCCGGCCTGCCCGGCGGGCGGCCAGGACGACGTCCGCGCCCGCTTCGGCCAGGGCCTGCGCGAAAGCCACCCCCAGACCCGAGGACGCGCCGGTGACCACCGCCACCCGGCCGTCGAGCCGGAACAGATCCATGATCCCCACGGCAGCACCGTCCCTGTTGCCCGCGGCCCGGACGCCGCAGCGGGCCGTCGCCGCACCCTACCGCGGAGGACTCCCGGTGGCCGCCCCGCTCCGGTGACCCGGCAACGCGCCCGTAGCGGCCGGAGCATCCGAAAGCAGATTGCGGTCACGAGTGGGGGCGCGTGATGCTCTCGGGGTGAACATGCACCCGGACCAGCTGGCGGTTTCCGCCGCCACGGTGCGCACGCTGGTCGACGGGCAGTTCCCCCGGTGGCGGGGGCTGCCCATTCGCGAGGTCGCCTCGCACGGGACGGTCAATGCGCTGTTCCGCATCGGCGGCGGACTCGTGGCCCGGTTCCCGCTGCAGCCCGGCGAGGTGGTCGCCACCCGGCGGGCGCTGGAAGCCGAAGCCCGCGCGGCCCGCGAGCTGGCGGGCCACACGCGGTTTCCCACGCCCGAGCCGGTTGCCCTGGGTGAACCTGGGACGGGCTACCCGCTTCCCTGGTCGGTGCAGACCTGGCTGCCGGGCACCGTGGCCACCCACGACGACCCGGGCGGATCCACCGCGTTCGGCCACGACCTCGCCGAGTTCATCCACGGCGTCCGGGCCATCCCCACTCACGGCCGGACGTTCCGCGGCGGCGGCCGGGGCGGTGACCTGCCATCCCACGACGCGTGGCTGGATACCTGCTTCACCCGCAGCACCGGGCTCCTGGACGTCCCGCGGCTGCGGCGCGCCTGGGCCGCCTTCCGGGTGCTGCCGCGCGCCACCGGCGACATGATGACCCATGGCGACCTGATTCCCGGGAACGTGCTCGTCGCCCGCGGGCGGCTGGCCGGGGTCATAGACGTCGGCGGCCTGGGGCCAGCTGATCCAGCGCTGGACCTGGTGGCCGCCTGGCATCTGCTGGAAGCCGCCCCGCGGCAGGCGCTCCGCGACGATCTGGGCTGCGGCGATCTCGAATGGGAACGCGGCAAGGCCTGGGCGTTCGAGCAATCGATGGGCCTGGTCTGGTACTACACCCGGACCAACCCGGCTATGAGCCAGCTCGGACGGCGCACCCTGGAACGTCTCATGGCCGCCACTTCGCCGACCTGAACCGCGCGTTTTGTATTGACTTGACGGTTCCGTGCGGCGACACTCACGCGATGGAAACGGGTTGCGGCAGGTCGCGCCGCAGCGCAGCGGAGTTCGTTCTCGCAGCTGCGCGTGTCCGGGGTAGCGGCTGGCTTCCGCGGCTCTCCCAGCGATGAGGAGGTGCGCAGTGACGCGACGGGTGTGGTCATGGTCATGGTCGTGGGCTCGGCGGCCGCTACGGCTGCCCTCCTGGGCCGCGGCGGTGGCGGTGGCCTTCGTGGCCGGCGTGGTCGTCGGGCCGATCGCGGTGAGCGCCCAGGCAGGCGGGCCCAGCCGCAGTGGCCAGCCCGTGGGTTCATCGGCGGGCCGGCTGCACCTGGATCACGTGTTCGTGATCATGATGGAGAACACGTCCTATGCCGACCTTCTCTCGCCCGGCAACCAGAACACGACCTACATCCGGCATCTGGCGGCGACCGCCGGGCTGGCGGACAACTACTTCGGCGTCACCCATGACAGCCTGCCGAATTACATCGCCGCCACCAGCGGGCAGACCTGGGGGTCCAACAGCGACGACACCGCCCAGGCCCCGCTGTTCGATCACGAGAACCTGGTCGACCAGCTCCAGGCCGCGCACCTGAGCTGGAAGGCGTACATGGAGGACCTGCCCTCTCCCGGTGACCTGGTGAACAGCACCCCGGACGGGCTGTACGTGCGTAAGCACGACCCGTTCCTGATGTACCCCGACGTCTACAACAACCCGGCGCGGGCCGGCCACGTCGTCCCGCTGACCCAGCTGAGGACCGACCTGTCCGCCGGCCAGGTGCCGCGGTTCGTGTGGATCACCCCGAACGTGTGCAACGACATGCACGGCGGCGCGTCTTCATGCCCGTACCCCGACACGCCGACCGACGCCAACCAGGCCGCGCTGTACAAAGACGGCGACACCTTCCTGCGGACCTGGGTCGGTGCCATCACCCACAGCCGCGCCTGGACGAATCATTCGGCCATCTTCATCACCTGGGATGAGGGCGGCTTCGAGGATCAGGCTCCGTTCGGGCCCACCGACGTCTCGCCCGGCCCGGACTCCCCGATCCTGCCCGCCACACCCGCCGACCCGACCAGCGGCGGCGGGGGCGACCTGGCCGGCGGCACCGTCTACGGCGGCGGCCACGTTCCGATGCTCGTGGTCGCGCCGGGAGTCGGGCACCGGGTCGACTCCACCTATGCCGACCACTACTCGCTGCTGCAGACCATCGAGCAGAACTTCCACCTGCCGCTGCTGGGCGACGCCGGGGACACCGTCCAGGTCAGCTCGCTCGCCCCGCTGCTCCACTGAGTCACTGCCAGTCGCCTAGGGCAGCGCGCCTTTGCGCGCGCCCTGGGCGCTGGGGTCGGTGAGGGCGGGCGCGCCCGCGGGCGGAAAGCGGTGCCAGTCACGGCGATACTAGTTCGCCTGTCAGTCACCGTAGGTTTATCTGCCGTTCATTTTTCAGTCGGTTGAGCGTCGCCTGGCCCCGGTAGCTTCCTTCCGCCGCAGCAAGAGCAGGAACGTGGCCCGCCGCGAAGCACGAGGCAGGCGGCATGAGCAGCAGGGGTTGGCCGTGACCGAGATGCGCTCCAGGGACTTGATCGCGGCGCTGGATGAGGCGTCCCTGAGCAGGTTCCACCTGCGGGCGGTGCTGGCATCGGGGATGGGGTTTTTCACCGACGCCTACGACCTGTTCGTCATCGGCGTCGCCTCGGCCCTGATCACCAAGGACTGGGGCCTCAGCCCGGGTCACCTCGCGCTGCTCAACTCCACGATGCTGTTCGCCGCCTTCACCGGCGCATGCGTGTTCGGCCGCTTCGCCGACCTCATCGGCCGCAAGCACGTGTACTGGCTGGTCGCCGCCATCACCATCGCCGGCGCGCTGGGCTCAGCACTGGCGCCCTCGTACTGGGTGCTGATCGGCTTCCGGTTCCTGCTCGGCTTCGGCGTTGGCGGTGATTATCCGGTCAGCGCGGTCATGGTCAGCGAGTACGCCAACCGCAAGGATCGCGGCAAGCTGGTGGGGATGGTATTCGGCACCCAAGCGCTCGGGCTGATCGTCGGCCCGTTGATCGCCCTGGCGCTGCTGGGCGCCGGGTTCGGCAACGACACGGTCTGGCGGATCCTGCTCGGCCTGGGTGCGCTGCCCGCCGCGGCCGTCATCTACCTGCGCATCCGGATGCCCGAATCACCGCGCTACCAGGTTCAGGTGCAGGACCGGGCGGACCAGGCGGCAACCCGGATGGCTGATTTCACCGGCGGCCAGGTCGCCGGGAATGGGGCGCGGTCCCCGCGCCATGAGATGGGGCTGCGGGCCTTCCTGACCAGCCGCCGGTGGCTGATCACGCTGGCCGGCACGGCCGGCAGCTGGTTCCTGCTCGACTATGCCTACTACGGCAATACGATCTCCACCCCGCAGATCCTGAGCCTGATCTCACCGACTGCCTCCACCATGACCAAGATCGCCGTGCAGCTGGTCATCTTTGTGGTAGCGGCCGTGCCGGGCTATCTGCTCGCGATCGCCCGGCTGGATCGGATCGGGCACCGGCGGCTGCAGCTGCTCGGGTTCGCGATGATGGGAGCCTGTTTCCTGATCATCGCGGTCATCCCCGGGATGACCACCGCGGTCGTGCCGTTCCTGCTGGTGTACGGGGTGAGCTACTTCTTCACCGAGTTCGGCCCGAACATGACCACGTTCGTGCTGCCCAGCGAGCTGTACCCGGTGACGATGCGGGCCACCGGACACGGGATCTCGGCGGGCGTCGGCAAGCTCGGCGCCTTCATCGGCGTCTTCTTCTTCCCGCTGCTGAACGACTGGCTCGGGCTGCGCGGCACCCTGCTGCTCACCGCCGTGGTGTCCGGGCTGGGGTTCGCGCTCACCCTGGTGCTGCCCGAGCCCGCCGGCCGCAGTCTGGAAGACATATCCACCGGGCCACACGACGCTCCCGCCCGGCCGCTGCGGGTCGCCAGCCGGCAGCAGCCCACGCGGGACTCCCCGCCATTCACGCCAGCGGCTGCGGCATCAGCACGACCCGCCAGTGATCCGGGTCTTCGACGGTGACCGCGCCGTGCTAGGCCCAGTAGGGATTCTCTGCCTCCACCGGCAGATGGCCGAGCGCCGCCAGCCGGCCGGCGTGCCCGGCGAAGCGGCCGAGTTCGGGGAGCCCGGGCCCTTCGCGGTAGAAGCGGACCACTTCATCGAGCCAGTCGGTGGGCCGCGCGAAGCGCACGTTCCGTACGGGCAGGCTCGTCCGCCAGGGCGGGGAGGTCATAGCGGCCCCCGCTTGACCAGGACGGCGCGGGTGTAGAGCAGGTCGAAGCCCTGGCGTTGCGCGTTCTGCTGGGACTTCGATCCGGGCTGGGTGATGATGACGGCGACGTCGCAGCCAGCGGCGGCGGCGTCGGCGAGCCGGGCGGCCAGCAGCGCGGTGTGCACCCCCTGGCGCCGGTGTGCGGGGGCGGTCGCCGCCCCGGTGAGCTGCGCGATGCCCTCGGAGCTGCGCATGGTGGCACCGCCTGCGAGGATCCCGCCGCGGAACGCGGCGTAGCGCACGGCGCCCGCCGCGGCCATGTCGCGCTCGGCCGCGATGATCGCCTCGCGGGGGAACTCCTCATGCCAGGGCACCCCTTGGGTGTCGGGGTGCACGGAACCCTCGGCTACCACCTCGAGCCACGCCCCGGACTCCGCCGCGCCGCTCAGCCTGACGTCGACCCCGGCCGGCCTGGCCCGCGCGTGCTCATCCGTGAGGGCACAGCCGAGCACGTTCTCGAATGATTCGAGCCGGTAGCCCCGCCCGGTCAGCATGTCGCCGATCGCGGGGTCGGCCAGGTGGGCCAGCTCGACCTGCACAGCGGAGCCGCAGGCGGCGAAGGCCTGCTCGATGTCATCGAGGGCGGCCGGATCCGGCACCCCGCTGAAACCGAGCCCCGCGACCTTGTTGAACGGCGAGCCCTCGCCAGCGAAGCTCGCCACCCCACCGGCAACCGGGATGACGAAGCCCGGCGGGCCAGCCCGGCGGCGGGCGGCCTCGCTGCTGTGCGCGATGAGCTGCGCCTCCACCCGCTCGATGCGCCCGGCCAGGGCGGTATCGCAGAACAGCGGCGTCCGCGGCATGACCAGGATGCTACCCAGCCGCCGGGCGCGCGGTGATCACCGGTCGTGCGCGGGCCGGGCCTGGCCTGCGGGATGCACGACGGCACATCCGAGACGGGCCAGGAAGGCGCGCGTGGTGCAGGCGGCACACCGGCGGATGGCCGCCTGGTCAAGCCCCGTGACGGCGAGGCTGGGCGGCGGCCAGTAAGCCCCGGCCAGCGCCAGCACCGCGGTCTCGGCCAGCGCACCCGCCAGCGTGATGTCCGCGTCCAGGACGGGGCATCGCTTGCCGCCGGCTCCCATCGCCTCCCAGTGCAGCGGCAGCCGGGCCCGGTCATCCACCAGGACCAGCTCTCCCAGCCGCACCTCGGCGAGCCGCAGCGTGCCCGGCAGTCCCCGCACTCGCCCGGCCCGGAGCAGTTCCTGGCCGCCCTCGCTGTAGGCGGCGCGTGAGATCGCCACGATCAGCCCGTTGCCGGCCAGCTTCGCCAGCTGTGTGCGGACGGCTGGGAACCCGGTCTCCAGGGTGATCTCATCTGCGATGAACACAACTCCAGTTCACCGCCCAGCGCGCACCGGGGACAGGGGCGTAGGTCTCCCCCAGCCCGGCCAGACGTCCAGGACTCAGCGGTATTGCGGTGCCCGGCGCCGCGCAACTTTCCACCTCATGTGCACTTTTGGGTGACGGCCCGGGCCGCAGGGCGCTCCTAGGGTGCTGGTGACAGAGACGCCCGCTCTTGCGGGGCAGACCAGGAAGGTGCTGACCGATGACCGCGAGGTGGACCACAGCGAATCTCCCCGATCAGTCGGGACGCACCGTCATTGTCACCGGGGCCACCAGCGGGCTCGGTCTGGTCACCGCCCGGGAGCTGGCCCGCGCCGGGGCCCTGGTCGTGCTCGCGGTCCGTAATCCCGGCAAAGGCGAGCGCGCCGCTGCCACCATGGCCGGGCACACCGAGGTACGCCGGCTCGACCTGGCCGACCTGGCCTCGGTGCGCGCCTTCGCCGCCGAGTGGACCGGGCAGCTGGATGTCCTGATCAACAATGCCGGGATCATGCGGGTACCGCTGGGCCGCACCCGCGACGGCTTCGAGCTGCAGATCGGCACCAACCACCTCGGCCCGTTTGCGCTGACCAACCTGCTGCTGCCGCGTATCACCAGCCGCGTCGTCACGGTCTCCTCCCAGCTGCACCGCCGCGCCCGCCTGGACCTGGATGACCTCAACTGGGAGCGCCGCCGCTACCGGTCGCTGCAGGCTTACTGCGACTCCAAGCTGGCCAATCTCCTGTTCACCCTCGAACTGCAGGGCCGGCTCGCGCAAGCGGGCCGCGGCGCCCGGGCCGTGGCCGCGCACCCCGGCATCGCGACCACGAACCTGGCCAGCCACGTGGGCGGTATCCGCGGCAAGCTCGGCCGGGCCGTCAAGCACTTGTTCAACGACGCCGAGCGGGGGGCTCTGCCGACCCTGTACGCGGCCACCCAGGACGTGCCCGGGGCCTGCTACGTCGGGCCAGACGGGCCCGCCCACCTTCGCGGGTACCCCGAGATCGGGACGCCGTCGAAAACGGCACGGGACCCGGACCTCGCGCGGCGGCTGTGGGACCTGTCGGCCCGCCTCACCCAGCTGGTGCACGAGGACAGCAGGCGCGGCTGACCGGCCCAGCCTGCGCAAGCCCGGCACGCGGCCTCGTGGCAGGTGACCGTGGCCGAGCCCAGCATTTCTTGATCGCAGTCCGGGCTGGGCCATGGCAGGATGAGGCCGCCCGGCCACCGCGCGAAGGGCACCGCTGGCGGGGCAGCTGGAGCAGGCGGTCACGGCGAGACGGGAGCAAGTGGATGGCGACCTACCGGATGGTCTACGGAGACAACGAGGAAGTGATCCGCGAGACGTTCACGGATATCTCCAGCCTGGAGCGTGAGGATGGCTGGATCGTGCTGTTCCGCGGGCCCGAGGCCATCCTGCGCGTGCAAGAGGCGCACGTGCAGGAGCTGGAGCAGCTGAACGAGTAACAAGTGATCAGCGCCGGGCGGCGCCTCGCGGGTGCGGGGGCGCCGCCGGCCTGGGGCCGGAGCTGACGGCGACGCCGCCGGGCCGCCATACCGGGAAGCGACCCGGCGTCCCGAGCACGGTGAGATCGTTATTCATCTTGCTCGTGCGCACCTGGTCTACGGCGGGTGGCTCCGCCGGGTGAACCGCCGCCACGACGGGCGCGAGCAGTTGCGCATCGCGGACCAGATGTTCAGCGCGATGGGGGCGGATGCGACCACCGCGGCAGCAGCCAGCGCGCGGCATCACGTGGCTGGACAGTACCTGTCCCCCGGTGCTCCCATAGGGCGAGGGAGAACGGCGGTTCGTGACGGCGGTCGCTGGCTGCAGGCGTGGGCCACGGCTTTGGGGGGCGGGGGCTTGGGGGGCAGGCCGAGAAGGCGGCTGACCCTGACGGTGGCGTGCGCGGCCCAGATCATGATGGTGCTCGATGTCTTGATCGTGAGCGTCGCCCTGCCGTCCATCCAGCATGAGCTGCACCTCTCCCCGGCGGGCCTGGAATGGGTGGTCAGTGGCTATGCCCTGGCGCTGGCCGCGCTGATCCCCGTTGGCGGAGCCCTGGGGGATCATTTCGGGCGCAAGCGGGTTTTCCTGGCCGGCGTCGTCGTCTTCACGCTGGCCTCGGCTGGCTGCGCGCTTTCGGTTTCCGGCGGGATGCTGATCGGCTTCCGGGTGGTCCAGGGAATTGGCGGCGCCATCATGTCGTCCCTGACCCTTTCGCTGATCTCCGAGGCATATCCGCCGGAGGCGAGGGCGGGCCCGATCGGGCTCTGGGCCGCGGTCAGCGGCCTGGCCGTGGCGGGCGGCAGCGTGCTCGGCGGACTGCTGCTCAGCGTGTTCCCCTGGTCATCGATCTTCTGGGTCAACGTCCCGATCGGCGTATTGACCGTGGCCGTCTCCGCGGTGGCGGTGGCTGAGTCACGCGAGCCCGTGCCGCATCCTTTCGACCGCCTGGGTGTCGCGCTCAGTACCTCCGGGCTGCTCCTGCTGACCTTCGGGCTCGTCGATTCCGCCGACGCCACCTGGGGGTCACCTCTGGTGGGTGTCTGCGCCGGTGCCGGGGTGGCGGTGCTGGCTGCTTTCTGGGTGTGGGAGCACAAAGCCGCGTCGCCGATGGTTCCCCCGTCGTTGCTGCGGACCCCCAGCTTTGGCCGGGCCTGTGCCGTATACCTGCTGGCCTACCTGGCGTTCTCGGGATTCATTTACTACGTCACACTATTTTTTCAGAATATCGAGGGGTGGTCGGCGCTGCGCACCGGCCTATCCTGGCTCTTCTTCTGTGTTCCGTATTTCTTCATTGCCCGGATGGGCACGTGGGTGGCGCGGCGGCTGCCGGTGGCCTCGGCCGTCGGGTGGGGCTGCCTCATCGCCGCCGCGGGCGTGTTCGGCATGAGCAGGCTGACGACGGCGACGCCGTTTGCCTGGCCGGCTGCCTGCTACGTCCTGGTGGGGGTGGGCTTCGCGCTGATGGTGCCGGCGGGCTCGACCGCGGCCATGGCCGAGGTGCCCACGGGATCCTCGGGGATCGGCTCGGGCCTGTTCAATGCCTGCCGCCAGATCGGTACCACGTTGGGACTGGCCATCCTGGGATCCATCGGCGCCAGCGTCATCCTGGCCGACTGGCACCGGCAGTCGGGGTCCTTCCCGCCCGCCGAGCGGCAAAGTGCGGCGCAGGCTGGCGCGGACGTCGCGGGCGGTCAGGTTCACGCGGTCGCCGCATCCGTCGGCCGGCTCGCCCACGACCCAGCGGTGTCCTCCTTTCACCGTGGTTTCGAGCTGGCCCTGCTGCTGGCCGGCGCCGCGCTGGCCGCGGCCGGCCTGGTGGGCTTCCTGGGGCTACGGCACCTGTCCAGCCCGCAGCCCCGGCGATCCAGCCAGCCGATGCGGGAACGGGCAGGTTAACCGGGTTCCGGGCGGCCGGGCGGCTGTTTCGGAGATAGGCTCGGGAGGCAGACGCCCGGCGGCGTGGCGGGCAAGAGCGGATCCGGGAAGTGGAAGAGGGCGGTGACTGAGCGCGCAGCGGGAGCGGCCATCCGCTTCGCCGCCACGGTGTCGGTGATCGGCGGATCGACCGTGCTGCGGCTGCCGGAGGCGGCGAGCAGGGATCTGCCCTCGCGCGGGCAGGTGGCCGTGCACGGAACGATCAACAGCACCGTGTTCCAGACGGTGCTCGAACCGGACGGAGATTCTGGCCACTGGATGCGGGTGGATGACCGGCTGCGGCACGCTGCTGGGCTCAGCGCGGGTGACACCGCGGCGGTCGGCATCCAGGTGACCAGGGACTGGCCAGAACCGGGCGTGCCCGAGGATCTCGCGGCAGCTCTGGCCGCTGCCCCGCAACAGATCCAGGACCTGTGGCACGAGATCACCCCCATGGCCCGCTGGGAATGGGTGCGGTGGGTCAGCGCCACCAGGAACCCGGGTACCCGTGGGCGGCGGGTCGAGGTGAGCATCTCGAAGATGCAGAGCGGGAAGAGACGGCCCTGCTGTTTCAACCTCTCCGCATGCACCGACCCGGACCTGTCAAAGAACGGCAGGCTCCTCGGGCCAGCCGACGACCACCCCTGATCGGCGATCGCCACCAGGGTTCATGTCTGCCCCGAACCTGATCCGGGGCCGGCCAGCCGGCGCGGTACGACGACGTTCATGACCCTGACCTGCCTGCTGCCCGGTAGGTGGGTGCGCCCCCGGTAAGGGTCGATGACCGCCTTCAGCTCCTGGCCCACCCGCTGAAACTCCTCGGCGGTCAGCCAGAGGTCAGCGTTGTTCAGCACGGCGGCATCGCGCCACTGGGCCGGCTCGGCGTGGCCCGCCGCGGCGAACTCGACCGCGATGGCGCGGGTCATGTCGACGTGCGCGGCGACGACGGCGGCGGCGGCCGAGGCGGCGGCGGGCGTCGAGCCGTCCAGCTCGGCCTGGATCTGGCGTCCGGTCGCCCGCCACGGCCGCTCCCGGCGATCCGGCCGGGGCGGCGCCGTTTCGGCGAGCCCGTACCGTTCCAGGAGCTTCAGGTGGTACGCCGTCGCGCTCGGGCTCAGGCCGGTCAGCTCCGCGCACTGGGTGGCGGTCAGCTCTTCGCCCGTCGCCAGGGCGTCGATGATGGCCAGCCGGGCCGGGTGAGCCAGGGCCCGGATGCTGCGGGGATCCTCGAAGCGGTAGGGAGGGGCGTCCTCCGGTGATCGCTCCTGGTCATGGCGCTCGGACATCGATCAAGGTTACCGCTTGACCGGGAGATGTTAAGCAATTACTGTTCAGTGAATGCTTAACATTTTCTCGGGCCGTAGAGACCTGGTCATCGCCCTGGCCGGGCGGATGGTGTCGACGTTCGGAGATGAGGTAGCGCTGGTCGCCCTCACCCTCCGCCTGCAGGCCGACGGCGGCCGGCCCTACGAGGTCGCCCTGCTGCTCGGCGCCGGGAGCATCCCGTTGCTGCTTCTTTCCCGCCCAGTAGGCCGTCTGGTCGACTCGCACGACTCCCGGCACCTGCTGATCGGCGCCGGGCTGCTCGAGGTGGCGTGCACGGTTCCGCTCGTGTTCGTGCACTCGGTCGCGATCATCGTGGTGCTGGTCGCCGTCCTCGGCGCGGCCGCGCTGGTGGCGGGCAGCACCTGGTCGGCGCTCGTCCCCCGCATCGTCGGCGAGGACCACGTGGCCGAGGCGGTGTCGGCGGTGCAGTCACTGAACGCCCTCGTCGCGGTGGCCGCGCCGGCCGTCGGCGGACTGCTGGCCGGGGCGTTCGGCACCGGGCTGCCGCTGGCCGTTGACGCGGCCACCTTCGTCGTGGTCACGCTGGCGGCCGCGCTCATCCGCACCCGGCGGGCGCCAGCCAAGTCCGGGCCGGACGGCCGCCCGGCGGTGGCCCGGGGCGGCTTCGAGATCCTCCGCGCCGACCGGGTCCTCGCCCCGCTCATCATCGGCCTGGTCGTGCTGGTCCTGCTGGTCGGCATGGTCGATGTGGTGCTCGTCTTCCTGATCCGGGTCACGCTGCACGCTGGAGCGGGCTGGTACGGGGTCGCCACGGCCGCCTGGATCGCCGGGATCGTCGCCGGGTCGCTGGGGGCTGGGCGGCTGGCCACCGAGCGCGCCCAGGTCTGGGCGACGATCGCGGGTGCGGGTGTCACCTGCGCCGCCCTCGCCCCATTCGCCGTGGTTCCAGCGGTCTGGATGCTCGTGCCGCTGTCGGTCCTCGGCGGGATCGGGAACGGATATGCGAACGTGTCCGCCTCGACCCTGCTCGTCACCCGCACGCCCGACGCCCAGCGGGGCCGGGTGTCCGCCGCGGCCAGCGCTGCCATCGGCGGGGCCCAGGGTGTCTCCTTGCTGGCAGGCGGGGCGGTCGCCGCCGTGCTCAGCCCGCGGGAGATCTACGCCACGGCCGGGCTGCTCGGCGTGGCCGTCGCGATAACCCTCGCCATCCGCTACGCCGCCCGGGCCGCGAGAGCCGGCCGGCCCGTGCTTCCCCGGTCCGAGGAACCGCTCCGCGGCTGACCTGGGCCGCCGCCGGGCCGCCGCGGGACTCCGCTGATGGCAGGATGCCTGCTGGCGGCCTGGTGACGGGTGACCGCGGCCCGGCTCGTAGGCTGGCGGCATGCGGGTAGTGATCGCGGGCGGGCACGGGAAGGTCGCGCTGCTGCTGGAGCGTCTCCTGGCCGGGCGCGGTGATCAGGGCGTGGGGCTGATCAGGAACCCGGCGCAGGCAGCCGATGTACAGCTCGCGGGCGCCGACGCGGTGGTCTGCGACCTGGAAACAGCCTCAGCCGACGATGTCGTGGCCCTGCTATCCGGAGCCGACGCGGTCGTGTTCGCGGCCGGCGCAGGCGCGGGCAGCGGCGTGCCCCGCAAGGACTCCGTCGACCGGGCTGCTTCGGTTCTGATGGCCGACGCCGCCGAACGGGCCGGGGTAGCCAGGTTCGTGCAGATCTCCTCGATGGGCGCCGGCCAGCCGCCGCAGCCCGCCGCCGGTGAGGTCTGGGCGGCCTACATCACGGCGAAAACCGCCGCCGAGGACGATCTGCGCCGCCGCGACCTGGACTGGACCATCCTGCGCCCCGGCCACCTCACCGATGCCCCGGCCACCGGCAAGGTCCAGCTCGGGGTCCCGCCCGTCCCCGCTGGCAGCATCCCCCGGGCCGACGTCGCCGCGGTCATCGCCGCCCTGCTCGACGAGCCGGGTGCCGCGCACCAGACGCTTGAGCTCGTCGGCGGGGACAGCCCTATCGACGCCGCCGTAGCCAGCCTTTCCTGATACGGCGATACGTGGACGCGCTCTCGGCCGTGTCCCGTAGATCTTGGCCGTCGCGAGCGACGTCCAGGTGGGTGCGTCGCACGGCGGAGGAGGAGCGAATAGTGGAGCTATTCGCGACGACGACAACGCGGCGAGGTGCCTGGCTGGGCGGCGCGCAGCAGGCTGAAGATCTACGGGACACGGCCTAACCGGCTTCTGGCGGGCGTTCGCCGGAGCCGGGCCATGGGAACCGCGCCTCATGCCCAGCCGCGATCCGGAACGCCGTCACGTCGTCGTAGGTCGGGCCGACGATCGACAGTCCGGTCGGCACGCCCTCACGGGAAAGCCCCGACGGAACGCTGAGCACGGGGCAGCGGCTGGCGATGTTGAACGGCAGCGTCATCAGCACGTCCATCCAGTCCGTGCAGGGCTGGCCGTTGACCGAGAGCGGGTCGGCCACGTCGTATTCGGCGGGCAGCGCCGGAACGGCGAAAGTCGGGCAGATCAGCGCGTCATATTCGTCCAGCACCGCACCCAGGGGCGCATAGATCTTCCCCTCCAGCTCCAGCCCGGCCACGAAGTCGTCCTTGGAGATCTTGTCGGAGTCAGCCACGAAGCGCCGCGCGTACGACGTGAGGTCATTGGCGTGCTGCTCGTACAGTTCCCGGATCGAGGGGCCGAAGATCATGCCGAAGTGGATGCTCGCCGCCCGGTTGATGTCCGCAAGCCGCCACGGCATCGCGACCTCGTCGACCACGGCACCTGCCTCGCGCAGCCGGCCGGCCGCCGCGCGCGCATTGGCCGCCACATCCGCATCGACGTGGTAGCAACCGAGGTCCGGGCTGAAGGCGATGCGCAGTCCGGCTACGTCGCCGAGCTCGGCCGGAATCTCCAGCTTGGGCCGCAGCGACGCGACGTCGCTCGGGTGCGGCCCCGCGATGACGTTTTCCAGCAGCGCGCAGTCGGCGACGGTGCGGGCCAGCGGCCCTTCATGGCAGTAATGATCGAGGTTGAAGACCTCGACCTCGGGCACCCGCCCATACGGTGGCTTGAACCCAACCACACCGCAGAACGATGCCGGGATACGGATCGACCCGCCGATATCGGAACCGGTAGCCAGCGTCGCCGTGCCGGCCGCGAGCGACGCCGCTGATCCGCCGCTGGACCCCCCGGGAGAATAGTCCGTGTGCCACGGGTTCCGGGTCCCACGACCGCGCGGCCTGGACGCAGGCTTACCTATCTGTGAGCCGGGACGAGCACCCCAACACCTGGCAAGTGCGGACGGAGTTGCCCGAGGTCAAGGACGATGCCATCTTCGAGTCGATCTTGAGCGTCGTGATGACCGGCCTGCGCCGGCAAGCCCCCAGGCCGTGCGCGTGTCATGCCCCGTGAGACCGCGCCCACCAGGGCGTGCCTGCGGGACACGCCGTGGCTGCGCCTACCGGACCGTGACCCGGCTGGGTACTCCGTGGACGGGCTGCAGCGTGATGTGATTGGTGCGCGCGGGCTCGCCGGGCGGCGCCGCGAACCGGAAATCCCGTACCAGCGTGGCGAGCGCGATCACCGACTCGAGCATCGAGAAGTGCTGGCCGATGCACGCCCGCGGCCCACCGCCGAATGGGAACCAGGCGTAGCGGTGCCGGGCCTTCTCCTGCTCCGGGGTGAACCGCTGCGGGTCGAAGCGCTCGGGCCGGTCCCAGAAAGCCGGATGACGGTGGGTGACCCAGGGTGACAGCACGACGTCGGCACCCGCCGGGAGGTGGCAGCCGCCGATCTCATCATCCTGGACCGCCTGCCGGCCGAGGAACGGCGCCGACGGGTAGAGCCGCATCGCCTCCTTCAGCACCATGGTCGTGTACGCCAGGGCCGGGGCATCCTGGGCGCTGAGGGGCCGGCCGCCCGCGATCGTGTCCACCTCCGCGTGCACCCTGTGCTGCACGTCAGGGTGCTGGCCGAGCAGGTGCAGCGCGTAGGTGAGCGCGGTCGAGGTGGTTTCGTGTCCGGCCAGCAGGAAGACGAGCACCTGGTCACGGGCCTCGGCCTCGGTCAGCGGGGTTCCTTGATCTTCTGCGCCGAGCAACAGCCCCAGCAGGTCTTCCTGCTGACCACCGCGGGCCCGGCGGTCAGCGATGATCTCGTCGCAGACGCTTTGCAGTTCATGCTGAGCACGCCGGAGCCGCCGGTTCACCGGGGTGGGCCAGCCGCGCGGCACGCGGCCACCGGAGAGCGCGCGGCGCCGGACCGCATCGGCCAGCGGGCTGAACGTGCGCTGCACCACCGGCAGCGCCTGGCCGAGGTCCTCGCCGAACAAGATGCGGCACACGGTCGCCAGCGTGAGGCGGGTCATCTCCTGGTGCAGGTCGACGGAGCCGGGCGGCCTGCCCCGCCACCGCGTGACGACGTGCTGGATCTGCTCGGTCATGGCCGTGGCGTATCCGTCCACCCGCCTGGCCACGAACAGTGGCTGCAGATAGCGCTTCTGGCGCTGCCACTCTGCATCCTGCGTGGTCAGCAGCCCATCGCCAAATGCGCTGCGGATCTCGCCGTAGAAGACATTCTCCTTGCGGTAATTCGCCGACCGGCCAGCCAGCACCTGATGCGCTGCGTCGGGATGGAACAGCATGTGCATTTCCATGCGCGCCCCCGGCGGGCCGAACCGGAAACGCACCGCGTCGCCGTAATGCCCGAATGCCCGCTCGCACAGTCCCAGCATGTCGCGGCGCAGGTCCCGCGCCGAGCCCAGCAAGAATGATCCGGGCACGACCGGTGCCGCGCTGGCTGTCGTGTCGGCCGGTACGCCAGTCTGCAGGCTCATCGCGTCCATCCCCCTCAGCTGTGCAGCCGGGCCGTTCCCGGCCAGCACACCGCACGCGGGGCAGCACCGCCAAGGGTGGCAACATGCGTCCTGAGGGGATACCAGCATCCGCCCCGGCCGCAGGTGAGGAAGCGCCAGAAACGTGAGTACATCGTCGATGACGGTGCTGTCACTCAGCGGACGTGGGCGTCACCGGCCCGGTACCGCCTGCGATCCCGGGGTCTGGAATGAAGCCGCAGCGGCCACACGTTGACCATGGCCGACCGGTCCTCCCAGCCTCCGGAAAGAAGGCAGATCCATGACGTCCTCGCCGGCCACCATGCGGGCCGTCCGGCTCTCCGCCCCCGGCCCGGTGGACAACCTGCGGCTGACCACGCTCCCGCTCCCGCCTGAGCAGGATGGCTGGGCACGCATCCGCGTCGAGGCGTTCGGCCTCAACCGATCGGAGCTGAAACTCCGGCTGGGGGTGAGCGTGGGCGTCAGCTTTCCCCGGGTGCCGGGTATCGAGGCGGCCGGCACCATCGACGCCGCCCCGGCCGGCAGCGGGCTGGTTCCCGGGCAGAAGGCGGTCGCGATGATGGGCGACATGGGCCGCACCTACGACGGCAGCTATGCCGAGTACACCTCGGTGCCGCTATCCCAGGTCATCCCCGTCGATACCGAGCTGCCCTGGGAGGTGCTGGGCGCCCTGCCGGAGATGGTGCAGACCGCCTACGGCTCGCTCACCATCGGCCTGGACCTCAAGCCCGGTCAGTCCGTGCTGATCCGCGGCGGAACCTCCTCGGTGGGCCTGGCCGCTGCGGCGCTGGCCACCTGGCGCGGCGCCACGGTGCTCTCCACCACCCGCCGCGCCGGCCGCCTCGCGTTTCTGCAGGAGCACGGCGTCGACCACCCCTTGCTCGACACCGGTAAGGTCGCAGCCGCCGTGCGCGAACTGTACCCGGACGGCGTCGACGCCGCCCTCGATCTCGTCGGCACGCCGACCCTGCCCGACACGCTGCGCGCGGTGCGGGTGCATGGCACAGCCTGCTTCGGCGGCAGCCTCTCCAACCAGTGGACGGTGCGGGACTTCTCCCCGAACGAGTATCTGCCCAAAGGCGTGCGCCTGACGGGCTACTTCGGCGACGCCGCCGACCTGCCGCCGCAGGCCCTCCGGGAGATCCTCGACGCGGTCGCGGCCGGCCGGCTGGCCTTCCCCCTGGACCGTGTCTACGACGGCCTGGAGCAGGTGCCGCAGGCCCACGACGACATGGAGCACGACCGCGCCACCGGCAAGCTTGTCGTCCGCGTCCGGCATTAATACGCGAATGGCCGGGCTGCCCGCGGACAACTGGGCGGCGTGCGCGCCGGGTTGCCGCGGCTGCTGTATCAGGGTGCCGGTTTGCCGCTCTTTCCGGGTGGGCCGCGGGGGCGGGCCTGGTTGCTGCGCATAGCAGGGAACCGTCCCGGGGCGGGTGCTGGAAGAGCGGGCGCAGGACAGTCACGGGGACGGGGATGCCAGATGCGGATCTTGCTGCTGGCAAGTGCCTACAACAGCTTGACCCAGCGGGTACACGGCGAGCTCGCCGGCCAGGGCCACGAGGTCGCGGTGGAGCTGGCGCTGGGGGATGAGGTGATGCGCGCGGCGGTCCACCGCCACGACCCGGATCTGATTCTTGCGCCGATGCTCACAGCGGCGATTCCTGCCGATATCTGGTCGGCTCGCCCCTGCTTTATCGTCCACCCCGGGCCCCGCGGTGACCGCGGCCCGTCCTCACTGGACTGGGCGATCATGGAGGGTGCCACCTGGTGGGGTGTGACTGTGCTGCAGGCGAACGCGGAAATGGACGGCGGTGACATCTGGGCGAGCGCGGAGTTCACGGTGCCACCGGCGTGCTCGAAGAGCTCGCTTTATCGCACCGAAGTCGCCGACGCCGCGCTGGAGGCGGTACTGGCTGCCGTGGCCAGGTTCGCCGGCGGCCGCTACCGGCCTGAGCCGCTGGATTACGGCCGCCCCGGGGTAACGGGACGGTGCCGCCCGCCGTGCCGTCAGGCCGACCGCCACATCGACTGGCTGGCCGAACCCACCTCCTCGGTGGTAGCCAAGCTGCAGGCGGCCGATTCCAGCCCCGGTGTCCTGGATGTCATCGGCGGCACCGAGTACTTCCTCATCGGCGGCCATGAAGACGATCACCTGCGCGGGCAGCCCGGCGCGATCATCGCGCAGCGAGACGGCGCGATCTGCCGGGCGACCGTTGACGGGGCGGTCTGGATTCCGCAGCTGCGCCGCCGCCCGGCATCCGGCGGCCCGAAAACCGGCAAACTGCCCGCCACGCGTGCGCTGTGCGGATCACTGGCAGCCGTGCCCAGCATCCCGGCGCCCCTGGCGCCGGGTCAACGCACCTACCAGCAAATCAGCTACCGCGAGGACAGCGGCGTGGGATACCTGGAGTTCTCCTTCCCCGGCGGCGCGATGAGCACTGGCCGGTGCCGCCGCCTGCTCGCCGCCTACCGCCACGCCCAGTCCCGCCCCGTGCGCGTGATCGTGCTCGGCGCCCCCCGGGACTTCTTCGGCAACGGCATCGACCTGAACGTGATCGAGACCGCCGCCGACCCGGCAGCAGAGTCCTGGCGGAATATCAATGCCATCAACGATCTGGTCGAGGCGATCTTGACCACCACCGGCAAGCTCACCGTGGCCGCGCTCGCCGGCAACGCTGCCGCCGGAGGACTGATGCTCGCCCTGGCCGCCGACCAGGTCTGGTGCCGCGCGGGCGCGGTGCTTAACCCGCACTACCAGCTGATGGGCCTGCACGGTTCGGAGTATTGGACCTACACCCTGCCCCGCCGCGTCGGCACCGAGCACGCGGCCCGCCTCACCAGCGCATGCCTGCCGGTCACTCCCGCAGCGGCCGTGCAATCCGGCCTGATCAACCAGGTCATCGCGGGCGGCATCGGCGACTATCACGCTCAGGTGGCCACGCTCGCCAGCCAGCTGGCCCACAGTCCCAGCTACCCCGCCCGGCTGGCCGCCAAGGCACGCGACCGCGCCGAAGCGGAGAAACGCCGGCCGCTGGCCGCCTACCGAGCCGCCGAACTAGCCATCATGAACCGCAACTTCCGCGGACCGGGCCAGCCCTACCCCCGGCTCCGGCGCGCCTTCGTCTACAAGGACAAACCACGCCAAACACCACCCCACCTCAACCCACCACCCCACCAGAACCCACGCCGCGTAACCCAGGCGAGCGCGCCGCACACCGCCGCCCCGCGCGGCCGACGGGTCACCATCGCCGACAGCCAGCCGGAGCATGCCGATCAGGTATCGACGCGCCCGCCGGGCCGGCGGACGGCTGGGCGGGTGGGCGTGGTCAGCCGAGCGGTTCGCCGACGAGCTGGGCGTACGTCACAGGATTGAAGTATTCGGCGGTTCGGCCCCCGCCTGCTCGTGACCACTCCCCCGGAAACCGATGGCCCGGTTACACAGCTTTAGCCAGGGAGGTCTTCCGGGCGCTTTGCGGCGAGATGGCCATGCAGCAGGCCGGTGGACTGGCCGACCTCGATAAGGTATCCGTCTGGGTCCCGCATGTAGCAGCGGATCTCAGCGCCGCGGTCGATCGGCGGCGTGACGAACTCTGCCCCCTTCGCCTTCCACTCCTCGTAGCAGGCGTGGATGTCAGCGACCCGCAAGTTCAGGAAGATTGACGTAGTGTCCCCGGGCTGGTAATCAACCACCGAGATGCCAGGCTTGTCGGGGGTGGGCGGCCCGCCTGGGTTCATGATGATCCACGAGTTGGACAGCCTGACAGTGCACGGGTTCTCCTCCAGGATGACGGTGCCACCCAGCACGCGGGAGTAGAAGTCCCGCGATCGCGCGACCTTGCGCACGGTGATGAACATCGCCACCAATATGCCCTCGGCGGGCGCGGGGAAGCTGGTGAAATCGTTGCGGGGCTGAGATTCTGTCACGGTTGCTCCACTTCGGCGGCACGGGCGGACAATGGCAGGATTCCCGGGCAGGTGCCAGTTAATTCCGGGCTGCACCTGCCGCTCAGCGGGGGGCCAGGCGCGCCAGCGACAGGAACGCCAACGCATTAGCAGCTCACTGATAGAGGTGAGTCATGGATGGGACTGCGATCGGCACTCGCTGGTGGCCCACGGCGGCTGGCATCTGTTTAGCGATGGCCGCCAGCCTGCCCGTCGGGGGCTGCGGAAACAGCGGCAACAGCTCAAAACCGCTGGCTTGCCCCGTCAGATCCGCCGCGGGCAGCGGGACGGGGACAGCGGGTGGCTTGGGCGCTCCGGCGCGTGCCGATCAGGGCAATGTGGCAGTCGCGGCCGGGTGGTCGCTCCCGGGTGGCAACCTGGCGAACACCCGGGATGTGGCCAGCGCGATCACCCGTTCGAACGTGTCGCGGCTGGGGGTGGCGTGGACCGTGCCGCTGCGGATACCTATCACGCACACCGACGGGGCTTACGCGACTACGCCGGTGGTGGTGCACGGGGTGGTTTACGTGCAGGACCTGGAGTCGAACGTGATGGCGATCAGCCTCTCGGCGGGCAAGGTGCTGTGGGAGCACCGGTACAACGTGCCCAACGGCGGTCCGGATGGCGTCACCGTGGCCCACGGGATTGTCTACGGGGCGACCAGCCACGCTGCGTTCGCGCTGTCGGCGGCCACTGGAGCGCAGTTGTGGAGCCGGACGCTGATCCGCAACGACCACGAGGGCATCGACATGACCCCGGGCTTCAACCACGGCACGGTGTACGTGTCCACCGTGCCGTCCAACACGTTGGGCCAGTACCTCCCCAACGCCAAGGGGGTCTTGTGGGCGCTGAACGCCGCGACCGGCAGGCCGGAGTGGTCCTGGGACGAGGTGGGCAATCTGTGGGGCAAACCAGCCATTAACTCCGGCGGCGGCCAGTGGTACCCACCGTCGTTCGACGCTCAGGGCAACATCTACCTTGGCGTGGGCAACCCCGGCCCGCTATTCGGTGTCCCCGGCTACCCGTGGGGGACGAGCCGGCCCGGCCCAGACCTGTACACCGACTCGGTGGTCAAGCTCAGCCCGGCCGGCAAGCTGCTGTGGTATTACCAGCTCACCCCGCACGACCTATACGACTGGGACATGCAGAACCCGCCGGTGCTCTCCACCGCCCACGGGCAGCCGGTGGTGATCGACGGCGGCAAGGCCGGCATCGTGATCGAGCTCAGCGCCCACACCGGCAAGCTGCTCTGGAAACTCCCGGTCGGTCTGCACAATGGCCATGACCACGACGGGCTGCTCACCGAGAACGCCACACCCAGGTCGCACATCAACCTGCCCAGGCAGTTCTGCCTCGAGCCCGGCACCTCCGGCGGCATCCTGACCCAGCTGGCCAGCAACGGCTCAACGACCTTCGCCGCTGTCAACGACCTCCCATCGCCGATCTGCGGAACCGGGACTGGCTGCTCGATATCGAAGTCCGCTGCCATCGAGGCGGTGTTCAAGGCCACCGGCGAGATAGTCGCGGTCAACCAGGACACCGGGCAGCTCGAGTGGGACACCAGGCTGCCGTCCTCCCCCTACGGCGCCACCGCGGTGACCAACAACGTCATGTTCACCACCACCTTCAACGGCGACCTGTACGCGCTCAACGCCGCCACCGGCGCGATCCTGCGCAAGATCCCGCTATCCGCAGGCAGCAACGCCCCTGTCGCCGTCGACGGCGACTACATCATCGCCGGAGCGGGTGTCCCGTTGTCCAAGACCCAGCAGCCACTGATCATCGCCTACAAGCTTGGCGGGACGGGCAAGCTTCCCGAGACCGTGAACCCATAACCCGGCCTACATGCCATGAACTCCCCACCACTCACGGTCAGGCCGGCCTGACCGCCCGGCTCTAGTTGACAGATGTACTGACAACTTGTACGGTAACCATTTATGTCAGAGAAGCTGACAAAACCGGTGTGGCCCGGTCCCCAGCCGGACGCGAACCTCGGCTACCTGTTCCGGCTTGCGCACCAGCGCTTCCGGGCGCGGCTGGACAGCGAACTGGAGGGCCTCGGGCTGTCCGCGCAGGATTACGGGATCCTGAGCGTGTTCGAGACCAGGCCCGAGCTCTCCACCTCCGAGCTTGCCCGCATCTCGCAGGTCACGCGGCAGACGATGCACACGTCCGTCCTCAGCCTCGAGGCGGCGGGGCTGGTTGAGCGCAGCGCGAGGAATCAACGGGTCGTGCTGGTGCGCCCGACGGCGCGCGGCCGCACGTGCCTGGAGGCGGCAACACGCCGGGTCCGCGCGGTGGAGCACGCCGCGCTCACAGATCTCAGCCGCGAAGACGAGCGAACCATACGAGCGTGGCTCACCAGCCTGGCGGCCATGGCCACAAGCCCTGAGCAGGCCGAGGTCAAGCGAAAGGAGAAGTCATGAACCATCAGGCCCGGGCGTCCGGCAATCTCGAGCGGCGCATTCACGACGCGGAACGGGATCTGTTTGCCGCCGTCGGCGCGGAGGTCGACGAGTTCTTCCTCGACCTCGCGCAGACGGGCCTGCGGGTGCGAGTGCTATCGCATGGACGCGGCCCCGCGGTTGTCCTGCTCCATGGTGCGTCGGAGAGCGCCGCCATCTGGGCGCCGTTGTTTACCCAGCTCGGCCATGTCCGGCTGCTCGCCGTGGACCTTCCGGGCCACGGCTTGTCCGATCCGGTTACCTTCCGGCGCGGGCAGGTGCGCGAGCACGCCCGCGTGCTGATCGAGGACATCCTGGACGCACTCCAGCTCGACGAGGTGCCGGTGATCGGCCACTCACTCGGCGGCATGTTCGCCCTGTGGCACGTAGCCACCGGTTCCAGGCGGATCTGCGAGGTGATCGCGATCGGAGAGCCCGCCGTCGCACTCCCGGGCGTACGCGTGCGCATGCCGCTGTCGCTGCTGACCGTCCGTGGACTAGGCGCCGCTGTGCTGCGCTCACCCAGCCCGCACCGTGCCTACCGCCGCCTGCTCGCCCAGGGGCAAGGCTCCGCTGAAATAGCGGCCGCGCCGGAGTCCCTGATCGAAGCGCTGCGCCTGTCCGCACGCCGGCCGGGAAACGCGAAAACCGTGGCGTCGCTCATGCACGCGATCGACCGGTTCCGCCGCCCACGCCCCGAAAGTGTCCTCACCACCGCGGAACTTGCCGCGATTACCACACCCACGATCTTCATCCTCGGGTCCGCCGACCCTTACCTACCCGTCGAGCGCGCGCGGCTCTCGGTCGACCAGATTCATGGCGCCAGGCTCTATGAAATGCCAGCCGGGCACGCCCCCTGGCTCGTCGACCCCCAGCACGTCGCCAAGCTGATCGCAACCCACGCCCGCCTCGCAACCGGCCCGCGCCCCCACACTGGCCAGAGCCGGCCAGCAAACGCATCGACCTGATTGGAACAACCAAGGTCAGCCTGGGCGGCCCCGCGTTTTCCGGACACCTAAATTGGTGCTATTTCATGCTGCGAGCTGCTGATTCAGGTACTCGTCGAGAACCTCTTGCGGGGTCCGGTA